>Ga0136610_1000022_pt1 | contig 27566 bp, 25 predicted proteins | sample AntDrymUQ1342206_2_FD_104804 | JGI IMG/M metagenome (GOLD analysis project Ga0136610, IMG submission 104804) | Polar desert sand microbial communities from Dry Valleys, Antarctica - metaG UQ134 (22.06) | ecosystem: Environmental > Terrestrial > Soil > Desert | place: Antarctica: Dry Valley...
CCTCGAGCCCTACGAGAAGCTCGCCGAGGTGCTCACCGAGATCGGCGACTATCCGCTGCTCAACCTCGGTGGAGGGCTCGCGATCGCCTACACCGCAGGCGACGAGCCGCCGTCGGTCGAGGCCTACGCCGATGCCCTGCTGCGCGGCGCGCCCGATGGCGTGACCGTGCTCTGCGAGCCCGGCCGCTCGCTCGTCGGCAACGCCGGCGTGACGATCTACACCGTCGGCACGGTCAAGCGCATCCCGGATGTGCGCACCTACGTGGCGGTCGACGGCGGTATGTCCGACAACCTGCGCCCGATGCTCTACGGCGCGCGCTACGAGGCTGAGATCGCCGAGCGCTTCGGCGGCGACGAGCTCTGCACGATCGCGGGGATGCACTGCGAGTCCGGCGACATCCTCGTGCGCGACGTGCTGCTCGACGATCCCCGGCCCGGCGATGTGCTCGTGACCCCCGCCACGGGCGCCTACGGTCACGCGATGGCGAACAACTACAACGCGGTTCCGCGACCGCCCGTGATCTTCTGTTCGGATGGCGACGCGCGTGTCGTCGTGCGTCGCGAGACCTATGACGACCTCACCGTTCGTGATCTCTGACCGCGCGTGAGGTTCAGGGTCGGGCTGCTCGGCCACGGCACGGTCGGGGCGGCCTTCCACGAGCTGCTGGAGGATCGCGCGGAGGCCGTCGAGGCGACCGTCGGGATGCGCCCCGAGCTGAGTGGCGTGCTGACCCGCTCGCGCGGCGACTTCGCCGACCTGCTCGAGCGCAGCGACCTGATCGTCGAGCTGATCGGCGGCCTCGAGCCGGCGCGCGAGTACCTGCTCGCAGCGCTTAGGGCGGGCAAGCACGCCGTCACCGCCAACAAGCAGGTGCTCTCCCAGCACGGCGAGGAGCTCTACGAGGCGGCGCGCGAGGCCGGCGTGCAGCTTCGCTTCGAGGCCGCCGTGGGGGGGGTCGTGCCCGTGATCCGCGTGATCCACGAGACGCTCGCTGCCGCGCACATCGAGCGCGTCCACGGGATCGTCAACGGCACCACCAACTTCATCCTGTCGGAGATGACCCGCACCGGCGCCTCGTACGGCGACGCCCTGGCCGACGCTCAGCGGCTCGGATACGCCGAGGCCGACCCGTCCGAGGACGTCAACGGCAGGGATGCCGCGGCCAAGATGGCGATCGTCGCGCGGCTCGCGTTCGGGGCCGCCGTGAGCCTCGACGACGTGCCCTACGAGGGCATCGAGCGGGTGACCGGCGAGGACATCGAGTACGCGAGGGAGCTGGGACTCGCGCTCAAGCTGGTCGGCTCGGCGGAGCGGGTCGGCGGCGGGCTGGCCGTGCGCGTCTACCCCGCCTTCTTGTACGGGGAGCACCCGCTGGCGGCCGTCAACGGCTCCTTCAATGCGGTCACGATCGAGTCTCCCGCGATCACCGAGATCACGCTGTCGGGACCCGGAGCCGGTGGTCCGCAGACGGCCTCCGCCGTGCTCGGCGACGTGATCTCCGCGATGATCCCGCCGGCCACGCTGCCCGCGCCGGCGATCGCGCTGCCGCTCGTGACCGACGTCGAGTCGGCCTTCTACATGCACGTGGAGGTAGCCGACCGACCGGGCGTGCTGGCCCAGGTGGCCGAGATCCTCGGCCTGCAGGGAGTGTCGGTCAAGTCCGTCGTTCAGCGTGGGCTGGGCGACAACGCGCGCCTCGTGATGGTCATGCATCCCGTGCTCGAGTCGCGGTTCGACGCCGCCGCCGGCCTGATCGGGCGACTCGACTTCGTGCGCTCGCAGCCGCGCGTGATCCGGGTGATCGAGGAGACCTTCTGAGCCTCTGGCGCTACCGCGACCGGCTGCCCGTCGAGCCGCTCGTCACGCTCGAGGAGGGCGACACCCCGCTCGTGCCGGCCCCCGTCCTCTCGGAGCGCACCGGCTGCGAGGTATGGCTCAAGCTCGAGGGAGCGAACCCGACCGGCTCGTTCAAGGACCGCGGGATGACGGTGGCGGTCTCGGCTGCAGCCGCCGAGGGCGCCGAGGCCGTCATCTGCGCCTCGACCGGCAACACGGCGGCGAGCGCCGCGGCGTACGCGGCGCGGGCGGGCATGCGCGGCGCCGTGATCGTTCCCGAGGGGAAGATCGCCACCGGCAAGCTCGCCCAGGCGCTGATGCACGGCGCCCGCGTAATCGCCCTCCAGGGCAACTTCGACGAGGCGCTCGTGCTCGTGCGCGAGCTCGTCAAGCGCCATCCGATCTCGCTCGTCAACTCCGTCAACGAGTACCGCATCGAGGGTCAGAAGACGGCCGCCTTCGAGGTCTGCGACGAGCTCGGCGAGCCGCCCGACGTGCTCGCGATCCCGGTCGGGAACGCCGGCAACATCACCGCCTGGTGGAGGGGGTTCCAGGAGTACGGCGCCGGCCCGCGGCTGCACGGGTATCAGGCCGAGGGCGCCGCGCCGCTCGTGCTCGGCAGGCGCGTCGAGCGTCCCGAGACCGTGGCGTCGGCGATTCGGATCGGCAACCCCGCCCGCTGGGAGGACGCGATGAACGCGCTGACGGCGTCGAGGGGTGAGATCCGCGCGGTCTCAGACGAGGAGATCCTCGCGGCCTACGCGCTGCTGGGCGCCCGCGAGGGCGTCTTCTGCGAGCCGTCATCGGCGGCGTCGGTCGCGGGCCTGCTCAAGTACGGCGCCGAGGGTCGTGTGGTCTGCGCGCTCACCGGACATGGCCTCAAGGATCCGACGACCGCGCTCGCCCGCGCCACCTCCGTGATCCCGTGCGCGCCCGAGATCGAGAGCGTGGAGCGCGCCGTGCTCGGCCAGTGAGCGCGGTCAGGGTGCGAGCGCCCGCGTCCTCGGCGAACCTCGGCCCGGGATACGACGTCCTCGCCGCCGCCCTGTCGCTGCAGCTCGAGCTCGAGGTCAAGGAGACGGGCTCGTTCTCGGTCATCTCCGAGCTGGCCGGCGTGCCGCTCGATCGCTCGAACCTGTGCGTGCGCGCGTTCGAGTCGTTGCACCCCGCCGACCGGGTGTCCTTTCGCATCTCGTCCGATATCCCACTCGGCGCCGGGCTCGGCTCGAGCGCCGCCGCCGCGGTCGCGGGCCTCGTCGCGGCGCAGCGCCTGTACGGGATCGAGGCGCCGGCCTACGAGCACGCGGTCGCCCTCGAGGGCCACCCCGACAACGCCGCCGCCGCGCTCCTCGGAGGCTTCGTCGTCTGTAGCGACGGGCCGCCGCTGCGGCTCGAGCCACCGCCCGGCCTGGCGGCCGTGATCGCCATCCCCGGGCACGCGCTGCCGACCTCCGAGGCACGCGCCCTGCTGCCCCTGGAGGTGCCGATCGCCGATGCGGTGCACAACGTCGCGCACGCCGCGCTGCTCGTGCTCGGCGTCGCGACCGGGGACCTCGAGCTGATCTCGCGCGGCCTCTCAGACCGCCTCCACCAGCCTCGCCGCGAGCCGCTCTACCCGCGCTCGATGGAGCTGGTCAGCCGGGCGCGGGCGCTAGGCGCGCTCGGCGCGACGATCTCAGGCGCCGGCCCGAGCGTCCTCCTCTGGAGTCGAGTCGAGCTTCGCGCGGCGGTTTGCGATGCGGTGCGGGCCGCGGCGCCGGACTGGCGCGTGCGCGCGATCGGCTTCGCCGCAGCGGGAGTCGAGGCGACCGAGCTCTAGGACGCGCAGCCGAGACGGCGGCGCGCGCCTACCGGCTGCTCGTCACGAATACGCGCTCGCAGTCACGGCTGATCGAGTCGCCGGCGTCCGCTCGCACGACGTCCGACCCCGGTCCGCAGAGGATCGTGTCGACCTGGGCGTCGAAGGCGACGATGTTGTCGCTGCCGTCGCCGCCGTCGATCGTGTCCTTGCCGAGACCACCGTCTATGCGATCCTCGCCCGCGTCGCCGAAGACCTGATCATCGCCGGATGCGCCGGTCAGGCCGTCGTTGCCGTCGCCGCCGCGCAGGATGTCCTCGTCCGATCCCCCGTTGAGGGAGTCGGACACGGCGCCGCCCGTGATCGTGTCGTTGCCGGGCCCGCCCGAGAAGATGTTGCTGCCCTCGATGTCTATGAGCACGTCCGAGCCGTTGCCGCCGCTCAGCGAGTCGCGCTCGGGGCCGCCGTTCATGGTGTCGTCGCCATTGCCGCCGTCGATCAGGTCGCTGCCGGGCCCGCCCGTGATCCGGTCGTTGCCGCCGCCGCCGTCGATCGTGTCGTTGCCGGCCCTCCCGGCGATCGGGTTCGCGCGCCCGCCGCCTGAGATCGTGTCGTTGCCTACCGTGCCGTTGATGTTGCGCCCCTGGTCCGGCGGCGGCGCCTGGGCCGCGGCGAGGCCACTCACCACCAGCACGGCGGGCAGCACCGCGAGCATCAGCTTTCGTGCCATTGCGCTCTTCCTCCTCGTATAAGGGTCTCCTGAGGAACGCGGAAGCGCGCGCTTGGTTGCGGCGCCCGCGCGCGCTTCAGACGGCTGCTAGCTCGGCGCGCAGCGCCCCGAGCTTCGTGCGCTCGCGCTTTCGCCCCAGGCGGTCGAGCAGCTCGTCCGCAAGCGCCAGGTAGTCGGCCCCGCTGCGAGGGGAGTAGTCGACGATCGGGATGCCGCGCTCGGCCGACTCCGCGTAGCGAATCGACTGGCGGATGACCGTCTCGAAGACCTTGTCGCCGAAGCGCTCGCGCAGCTGGGCGATCGCCTCGCGCGAGTGCGTCGTGCGCAGGTTGGCGATGTTGACGACCACGCCGAGCCACTCGAGGCCGGGGTTCAAGGAGTCGCGCGCGAGCTCGATCACCTCGAGCGCCTGCTCCACGCCCTGCATCGAGAAATACTGGGCGGCGGTCGTGACGAGCGCGTAGTCGGCCGCCACGACGGCGTTCACCGTCAGCAGACCGAGTGACGGAGGGCAGTCGATCAGCACCACGTCGAAGCTGTCGGGGAGCGAGGAGAGCGCCCTGCGGAGCGTCGTCTCACGGCCCATCTTGCCGGCCAGCATCAGCTCCGCCTCCGCCAAGCCGAGGTTCGCGGGCATGACACCACCGTGCACGGCCTCCTCGGCGCTCGCCCTGCCGGCCAGGATGTCTGCGACCGTCGGGTCCGCGTCGGCCGACACGTCGAAGTAGTCGGACAGGTTGCCCTGCGGGTCGAGGTCGATCGCGAGCACCTCGAGACCCACGCGCGAGAGCACGTCGGCGAGCGTCCGCACCACCGTCGTCTTGCCGGTGCCGCCCTTCTGAGAGAGGACCGCGATCGTCGTGGGCATCGGCGGCGCGACTATAGACACGGCCCCGAGGCCGCGTCGTGCAGGTGGCTAGTGGCTGGTCGCGGCGCGGCGCGGCGCGCCGGGGGTGAAGCGACCGCGTGGCGGGGAGAGGAAGTAGAGCCGGAAGCGGCCGATCACGATCTCGTCGCCGTCGGCGAGCTCGTGCGAGTGCACCCGCTCGCCGTTCACGAAGACGCCGTTCAGGCTGCGGTCGTCGAGGATGCGAACGCCGCGCTCGTGGCGGTGGAGGATGGCGTGGCGACGCGAGACCGTCGGGTCGTCGAAGCGGACCTCGGCCGCAAGGCTGCGCCCGATGCGCAGGAACTCCTCCTCGACGGCGACGGCGCGGTGCTCGCCCTCGGCACCTTCGGCATAGGCGAGGCTGTCGCTGTCGCCGACCTCCGAGCGCGCCTGCGCGAGCCATGCCGGCGGCTCGTCAACGTGGTGGGTGCCCACGGGCTCCGCGGGCGCAAAGCCGAAGATCGACGCGCGCTTGAAGGCCAACCCGTTGCAGTGCGGGCAGGCAGGGATCTGGTCGCGCTCGTGAAGGGCGATCGCGAACCCGCACGTCTCACAGTAGAAAGATCCGGCCCCCGCGAGCGTTCCCGCGTTGTAGCTCTGGATGGCGTCGGCACTCAAAGGCATCGTCTAACAGCCAGTGTAAAGAGCGCAGTCGTCTATTTGTGACTATTCGACGTATGTTGGAACGCGTCGTGCGCTGTGTGTGGCCCACGAGCCGCCGCCCTTAGGATGCGCTGCCAGTGATCCCGATCACCGTCCACACCCACATCAGCGCGCCGCGCGAGGAGATCTACGACTACCTCGCAGATCTCGCCGGGCGGGTCGCCTTCGCCGACCACTACCAGGAGCAGTACCACCTCACCAGCCCGCGCTCCTCGGGAGAGGGCGCCGGCGCACGCTTCCGGCTCAAGGGCCGCTGGGCGGAGATCGTGATCGTCGAGGCGATCCGCCCACGGCTGATCTCGGAGCAGGGCGGGCTCGGGCGCCTCGGCGCCACCCGGCTCTACTCCGAGTACGAGCTCACCCGAGCCGCCGAGGGCCAGACCCGCGTCGAGCTCACGACCGGCACGGACACGCGCGGGCGCCTCGGCTCCCTGCGCGAGGGCCTGCGCTGGCGACGCTGGTACCGGCGCCAGAGCAAGGTCGCACTCGAGCGCCTGCGCAAGGTCTTTGAGGAGCGTCCGGAGGGCACGCTCGCCCGCACCAGTGTCGCGGGGTTCGAGGCCTCGAAGGCGCCGCGCTTCGGCGTCAGCCCTCGTTATCGCTAGCGCACCGCCGAGGCGGCCACCATTAACCTGCTGACGATGCTGCCCCGACGCCTGCCGAGCGTGGCCGCCGCGCTGCTCGTCACGGTGCTTATGGTGGCCCTCGGATGCGGTGGCCCTAGTCAGGAGGGCGCCAAGCGCGAGGGGCTCGACATCGAGCTCGGGGGCATGAGCTACAACGTCTTCATCACGCGCCAGCTCAACCTGCGCGACCCAGAGGACGCGGACTACTTCAAGGGTCCCGAGCCGGCGCGCGGCTCGACCTACTACGGCGTCTTCCTGCGCGCCTGCAACGACGGCGAGAGCCCCGCGCAAGCCGCCGGCTCGTTCAAGATCGTCGACACCTTCGGCGCCGAGTTCGAGCCGGTCGACCTGCCGCCGGAGAACGTGTTCGCATACCGCCCGCGCCAGGTCGGCCCCGAGGAGTGCATCCCGGCGGAGGCGAGCGCGGCCGCGACCGGGCCCACCGGCGGGTCGCTGCTCGTGTTCGAGCTTCCGGTGGCCGCCGGAGAGAACCGCCCGCTCGAGCTCGAGATCCTCGGCGCCTTCGATCCCGCCGAGGGCAAGCAGCAGATCGCCCGCGTCGAGCTCGACATCTAGAGCGGGCACCCGCCCAGGGTCGTCCGCCGGCCAGCCTCGCCCTTGCCCACGGTTGACCTGATCATCCTCGCCCTTGCGGCCGTGATGGCGCTGTGGGGCTACGGGCAGGGCTTGATCGCCGCAGCCTTCGCGCTGCTCGGCTTCGTCCTCGGCGCGCTGCTCGGCTCGCGGCTCGGTCCGCTCGTGCTCGAGCAGGGCGCGCGCTCGCCGCAGGCGCCTCTGTTCGCGCTCGTCGGGGCGCTCCTCGTCGGGGGCCTGCTGGCCGCCATGCTGGAGCTGCTCGGCTACGGGGTGCGCGGGCGCCTCGGTCCCGCGCTGGGGCCCCTCGACGGCCTCGGCGGCGCGGCGCTGCTCGCCTGCGTCGGCCTCGGTCTCGCGTGGATCGCCGGGGCGTTCGCGGTCCAGACCGAGGCCGCTCGCGAGTACCGGCGCGACATCCAGCGCTCGCGCATCCTGCGCGCGCTCAACGAGGCGCTGCCGCCGTCTGGCCCGCTGCTCGGCGCACTGGCTCGCTTCGACCCGCTCCCCTCGATCCGCGCGCCGTCCCCGAACGTCGCCTCGCCGACCGTGCGGATCACTCGGGACCGGGACGTGCGCGACGCTCGCCGCGGCGTCGTCCGCGTGCTCGGGAGCGCCTGCGGCTTCGGCGTCCAGGGCTCCGGTTGGGTGGCCGGTGCGGGCCTGATCGTCACGAACGCGCACGTGATCGCGGGCCAGGACGATACGACGGTGCAGATCGAGGGGCGCGGGCCCGCGCTCGACGCTCAGGCGGTGTGGTTCGATCCCCGCAACGACGTCGCGATCCTCCGCGCGCCCGGCGCGGCGCAGGCCCGCCCTCTGCGACAGCGGGTGAATGCAAGGCCGGGCAGCGCCGCGGCGGTGCTCGGCTTCCCGGGGAACGGCGACTACGACATTCGACCGGGACGGGTCGGCCCCACCATCAGCGTGCTCGCTCAGGACGCCTACGGCAACGGCCCGATCCGCCGGCGAGTGACCGGTGTGCGTGGTCTCGTACGCTCCGGAAACTCGGGTGGACCGGTGGTGGACACGAGCGGCAGCGTCGTGACGACGATCTTCGCGGCCAGCCTCGGCCGCGGGCGACGGAGCGGCTTCGGTGTGCCTGCCTCTGTCGTGCGCGCGGCGCTGCGCGAGGCCGGCGGCCCGGTGGACACGGGCCCGTGCACGCGTTGAGGACCCGGCAGGAGAGCTCGTGCGGCCGCCGAAGTCAAGCGCCCGTGGCCCTCTTGCGACAGCGAGCGCCGGCCGCGGCGCTCGCCCTCGCGGCGGCCGCCCTCGCGCCCGCGCTCGCGCTCGGGGCCGCGGCGCGTGAGGGGTCGCGCGCCGAGCGGGCGCAGGCGCTCGAGAACCCGTGCCTCGGGCCGGCGGCGAGCGCCCTGCGCTGCCCCGACCTCGTGATGCGCCCGCCCGCCGAGCTCACGATCGACCGGCGTACGCGACCGGGGCGCGTGCTACTGCGCGCGGCCAATTCGATCGACAACGTCGGCACGGGCCCGGTGGAGCTGCGCGGTCGTCGCGACGGGCGAGCGACGATGAGCGTCAGGCAGAGGATCTATCGAGCGAACGGCTCGCGGCTGTCGGTGCCGACGCGCGCGCGCCTCTCCTTCTACCCGATCCCCGGCCAGTATCGCTACTGGAAGGTCCGCCAGGCCGCTCGCTTCGAGCTCTGGTCGCTCGACGCGCGCGGCCGCCGAGCGCGGCTGGTGCGCACCGGACCGAAGCTCCACTACTGCTTCCGCGACCTCGAGCGGCGCAATCCTTCGGGGCGCTCGCCCAGGCGCCGGGTCTACCCGGCATGCGACCAGAGCGCGCGCACCCGCGCGGTGACGCTCGGCACCTCGGTCGGGTGGTCGGACTCCTATCCGGCCTCCTACCACGAGCAGTGGATCGACGTGACCGGGCTGCGCGGACGCTTTGCGTACGCACAGGTCGCCGATCCGGGCAACGGCATCTTCGAGGCGCGAGAGGACAACAACGGCTCCCAGGCGCTGATCACGCTGCCGCTACGGGACGGCCGCGAGCGTGGAGACCGAGCGCGCGAGGGCTACTGAAGCGTCGCGGTCGCTGGGCACCGCTCAGCCCGATCAGACAGCCACGGCGGAGAGCCGGTCGTGCACGAGGCGCACCACCACGCACCTTCGCCGACCGCGGTCGCACAGCGCTTGATCGAGCCGGAGCGCACGTCTCCCGCCGCGTAGATGCCGGCCACGCTCGTCTCGAGCAGCCCCTCGGCGCCCACCTCGGAGCCGGTGAGCACGAACCCCTTGCGCGCGTTGCGCCGCAGCGCTGCGCCTCGGGCGGACCGGCGGCGTAGAAGATGCTGATGCCTTCGTACTCGTCGAGGCCGGCGACGGGAAGCCGGCGGTACTCGGCGCCGGTCGCGAGCACGACGGCATGCGCAGCGATCTCGTGGTCGGCCTCCAGGCGCACGACATGGCGGTCGGAGCCCGGCTCGAGCGCGACGGCGCGCTAGGGCGTGGCGGTGCGCGCGTGGAACTTGCGTGCCTGCGTGACGGCGCGGCTCGCGAGCTCCGCGCCGCTGATCCAGGCCGGGAAGCCGAGGTGGGCCGCGACCTGAGAATCCGACAGGACAGGGCTGACGGTGCTCGCCACGGGCCTGAGCGTAGCGAGGCGTGAAGTCCTCGCAACAATGAAGAAGGGGCGAACGCTGCCGCCTGCGCGCCTTGGGGAAGCGGATCGCACGCACCGGCCGTGGCGGTGCGTATCGTGGAGGGAAGCCATGGGAAAGACACTCGTCATCGCCGAGAAGCCGTCCGTAGGCCGCGACCTCGCGGCCGCGCTGCCCGACTCGTTCAAGGCCGGCAAGGACAAGACCCACCTCGAGGGCGACGACTACGTCATCACCTGGGCGGTCGGCCACCTGGTTGGGCTCGCCCCTCCCGACGAGTACGACCCGAAGCTGAAGAAGTGGCGCTTCGCCGACCTGCCGATCATCCCTGAGCAGTTCAAGCTCGTGCCAAACGACGAGCGCGCACAGAAGCAGCTCAACGCCGTCCACCGGCTGATCCGGTCGAAGGACACCGAGCGGATCGTCAACGCCTGCGACGCAGGCCGCGAGGGCGAGCTGATCTTCGCCTACGTCTACGAGACGGCCGGGGTCGAGCGCCCGATCGAGCGGCTGTGGCTCAACTCGACGACCCGCAAGGCGATCAAGGAGGCGTTCGAGCGCCTGCGCCCCGGCGAGGAGCTGAAGTCGCTCGAGGCAGCCGCTCGGTCGCGCTCCGAGGCCGACTGGGTGGTGGGCATGAACGCGACCCGCGCGGCTTCGATCCGCCTGCGCGCGGCGTTCGACGGGGCCGTGTCGCTCGGCCGCGTGCAGACGCCGACGCTCGCGCTCGTCGTGCGCCGCGAGCTCGACATCCGAGCCTTCAAGCCCGAGCCCTACTGGCTCGTCGAGGCCGCGTTCGAGGCCTCGGGCGAGCGGCGCTACTCGGGCCGCTACCTGGGCGGCAAGCGCATCGCGGAGGAGGAGGCATCGAAGGTCGTCTCCGAGGTCGCCGGGCGCGGTGGCGAGATCACGAAGCTCGAGCAGAAGGAGGAGCGCGAGCGCCCGCAGCTCCTCTACGACCTGACCTCGCTGCAGCGCCACGCGAACTCCCTGCACGGGTTCACCGCACGCCGGACGCTCTCGGCCGCGCAGCGCCTGTACGAGGAGCACAAGGCGCTCACCTACCCGCGCACCAGCTCCCGCTTCCTGACCGGGGACCTCGTGGCCGACATCCGTCCCACCGCCGAGCTCGTCGGGCGCAATGGCCAGTACGCGCGCGGCGCGGCCTACGTCGCGGGGCTCGCCGAGCTGCCGCTCGGCCGCGTCGTCAACGACGCCAAGGTCGACGACCACCACGCGATCATCCCGACCAAGGGCGAGCACGACCTCGCGCGGATGGGCGAAGACGAGCTGAAGGTCTACGACCTCGTCGCCAAGCGCTTTCTGGCCGTCTTCCATCCCGAGGCGGTGTTCGAGCGCACGCGCGTCGAGACCACGGTCGCCGAGCACGTCTTCCGCACGAGCGGTCGCGTGCTGCTCGAGGCGGGCTGGAAGTCCGTCTACGGCGACGAGGCCCGGGCGGACCGCGCCGAGGACGATGCCGGGGGCGACCAGCTGTTGCCGCGGCTCGAGCGGGGCGAGGCCGTCGACACGAGCGCGGTCGACTCGCTGCGCAAGGAGACCCAGCCGCCGCGCCGCTACTCCGAGGGCTCGCTGCTCGCGGCGATGGAGACCGCCGGCAAGGAGATCGAGGACAGCGAGCTGCGCGAGGCGATGAAGGACTCCGGGATCGGCACCCCCGCCACCAGGGCCTCGATAATCGAGCGCCTGATCGACGTCGGCTACCTCGACCGCGAGGGCCGTGCGCTGCTCGCGACCGAGAAGGGCGTGCAGGTGATCGGCCTGCTGGCGGAGCACCCGCTCACCTCACCGGGCCTCACCGGCGACTGGGAGCGGCGGCTGCGGCTGATCGAGCAGGGGACCGACTCGCGCCCGGCCTTCATGTCCGACATCGCCAAGTTCACCAAGGAGACCGTCGAGCAGCTCGACAAGCTCAAGGACGCGAAGATCGAGCGCGCGAACCTCGGTCCGTGCCCCGTCTGCGGCCGCGACGTGATCGAGAACCGCAAGGGCTACTCGTGCTGGTCGAAGGACGATCCGGGCTGCGGCTTCGTGGTCTGGAAGAAGAAGGCGAGCAAGATCCTTCCGGCGTCGGTCACGAAGGAGCTGATGGCGAGCGTCGCGTCCGACCCCGACCACAGCGTCGGTCGCACGGCGAAGCCCGTGACCGGCTTCCGCGGCCGCTCAGGGCGGACCTTCCGCGCAAAGCTGAAGCTCGAGCGCTCGACGGAGGACGGCAAGTGGCGGGTCGACTTCGACGAGGACTGGGCCAAGGAGCCGCCGCCCGAGGCGGCTCCCGAGGGCGAGGCGCCGGCCAACGGCCAGGCGCCCGTGGAGGCTGCCGCAGCCGCTACGCCCGCCGTCGCGACGGCGAAGCCCTCCGGGCCCAACGGCGCCAACGGCACCACGCGCACGAAGCGCGCGAGCAACGGGCGCCGTCCAGCTACGAAGAAGCCCGCCAAGCGCTGACCGCCACGCAGGTCTACGCCGGACGCAGCTCGTCGTGGGGCACATCCGCGAGCAGGCGCTCGAGCCGCGGGGGCCCGCTGCCGTCGAGCAGGGCCAGCGTGCCGGGCCACCATGGGCTCTCACCCGGGTTGGGCGTCAGGAACGCCGGCTGATAGGTCCAGCTGCCGCAGTTGGTGAGCGCGGGGCCACCGTCCGCGCGCCACTCGTCGCCGTCGTCACCGGATGTCGGCCCCGCCCGGTGCGTGTGGCCGAAGACGACGTGCTCGGCGTCGATGCCGAGCCGCTCGATGAAGGCGTGCGTCGCGCGCAACGCGGCGCGCCGCAGCTCGGCGCCCGAGAGGTCCGGGCTGAAGGAGCCGAGCCCGGCACGGTTGACGGCGGCGAGCGCCCCAGGGACTACGGCCGCGGCCACGACCTGGGCGGCGCGGCGCTTGCCCTCGCCGTTCTCGCCGGTCGTCAGCTTCTCCCACAGGCGCAACGTCGGGCTCGAGCCGAGCGCCTGGCGCCGGGCCGCTCCGGCCGAGCGCGCCACGAGCCGGTCGATCGTCGCGTACACGGGCGCAAGCGCCGCCTCGTAGTCGTCCGGCGTGAAGCGCGTGGCGCTCGGTGCCTCGGACAGCCGCTTGGCGACGCCGACGGCGAGGCACTCGAACGTCGGGACGCTCGCGTGGTAGTCCATGTAGTGACCGTGCGTCGCGTAGACGTCGGGCCGCACCCAGACGCCGGGGTAGGCGAGCACGAGCTCCGTCGACCCAAGCCGGGCCGCGAGTGGACCGAGCGGGTCAGAGGGCGCGGGCGTCATCTGCTGCTCGAGCGCCAGCGGACGAGGTGCGCCTCTCAGGAGGGGCGCGGCGAGGCGGTGGTCGTGGTTTCCGGGCACGAGCACAACCCGGCCGCCGCCGAGCGCGTCGCCGAGCTCCGCGAGCACAGGCGCCGCGGCCTGGACCGCGTCTCCGCGCGAGGACTCGCGCAGCTCGAGCACGTCGCCGAGGATCACGAGCTGGTCGACTCCCTCGAGCGCCGGCAGGAGCCGCTCCAGCACGCGCCGGTTGCGGAGCAGGTCGATCCTCGAGAACGAGCCGAGGTGGAGGTCTGAGAGGATCGCGCTGCGCACGCCCTCATCTTGGCAAGCGCTTCGGCCGGGCACCGCCGCTCTACGCTGAGACACGTGAACAGCCTCTTCTGCCGTCACAACCGCTTCACGGCCGACTGCCCGATCTGCTCGAAGGACACGCTGCTCGACTCCACTCGCGCGGCGGCGACGCCGGCCCGCCTCCCCGCCGCCCCTGGCCGCGCACGGCGCTCCCCCGCCGCGGCGTCGGGCGGGCGCTTCATGGGACCGTACGCCGGCGTCGGGCCCTACGAGGACGAGGCCGGGACGCGCTACGAAGTGCGCCTCGAGCGCGTACCCGGTGGTCTGCGCCTCGCGGAGTGGGGCGGGGGCGCGATCCGGCGCCGCGCCCCGTCGCTGCCGGCCGCCGACGTCGTGGCCCTGATCGAGGCGGCGGGCGAGCGCAACGTCGTCGGCGGGCGCGATCTCGAGCTGCTGTCGGCCGCGCTGGCGGGCCCCATGGGGTCGGCCGAGGCCGAGTTCGGGGCGAGCCGCGGGCGCGCCGGGGACCTCCAGGAGGAGCTCCGGGTCGAGCGGCGCGCGGGCGAGGAGCGGGTGCGCGTCGGGCGCTGGACGCTGCGCCCGGGGGCCGGCTGGTCGCTCCACGAGGCCCCAACGATGATGCCCGCAAAGCGCTACGCGGAGGCGCTCGAGGCGGCCGTTCGCGCCGGCGTCGTCGCGCCTACGACGGGAGGCTCTGCGGCAGCTTGAGCGTCAGGGGCGGGGTCTATAACCGCCTCTCAAGTGCCGCTCAAGTTGATAACCGGGCCCGCGAACTCCGGCAAGGCAGGGCGCGTGCTCGGGGAGCTGCGTGCGCGCCTCGACGAGGAGCCGATCCTGGTCGTCCCGGCGTTTCGCGACGTCGAGCGCTCGCAGCGCGAGCTGAGCGCCGCCGGGGCTGTCTTCGGAGCACGCGTCGTGCGCTTCAAGTGGCTGTTCGAGCTCGTCGCCGGGCGCGCCGCAGCTGAGCTGCTGGCGATGCCGCGCGCCTCCGAGGTGCGGCGGACGTTGATCGTCGAGGAGGCCGTGCGCAGCTCGCGCCTGACCGTCCTGCGGGCCTCGGCCGAGCGCCCCGGGTTCGCCCGCGCGGCGCTCGCCTTCGTGAGCGAGCTCGAGCGCGCGCGCGTCGAGCCCGAGCGCCTGGGCCGCGCGCTCGCCCAGTGGGCGGCCGGCGGCACGCGCGCGCGCTACTGCGCGGAGGTCTCCGAGCTCTACGCCGCCTATCGCCGCGGCCTCGACGACGCCGGCCTGCTCGACGACGACCTGTTCGCCCTGCGTGCGCTCGAGGCGCTCAGCCTCGAGCCGTTTCGCTGGGGACGCACGCCCTTGCTCGTGCACGGATTCGACGACTTCACCGAGCTCGAGCTCGACGCGATCGAGACGATCGCGACGCGCGCGGGGGCCGACGTGACCGTCTCGCTGCCGTACGAGCGCGGACGCGTCGCCTTTCGCTCGCTGGCGCGGGTCTTCGAGCGCCTGCGCTCGGTGGCGAGCGCACACGAGGAGCTTGCGCCCTCAGCCGACCACTACGACGAAGCCTCGCGCGCGCCGCTCCATCACCTCGAGCGCTCGCTGCTCGCCGAGCAGCCGCGGCGCATCGAGCCGGAGGGAGCCGTGCGCCTCTTGAGCGCCGGCGGGCAGCGAGCCGAGGCCGAGCTCGTCGCCACGGAGGTGCTCGCGCTGCTACGGCAAGGGGTGGAGCCGGGCGAGGTCGCTGTGGTCCTGCGCGACCCGAATCGATCGGCTCCGCTCGTCGAGGCGGTGCTCGACGCCTACGGCGTGCCGTTCTCGATCGAGCGCGACGCACCTCTGCGTCATACGCCGCTCGGCCGCGGGCTGCTCGCCCTCCTGCGCTGCGCGCTCCTCGACGGCACGGCCGCCGACCTCGTCGCCTACCTGCGCACGCCGGGGCGGCTGGCGCGTGCGGCCGTAGCCGACCGCCTCGAGCGCGCCGTCCGCCAGGCGGGCGCCGAGGGCGTCGAGCACGCGCTCGAGCATTGGACGCAGGCGCGGCGCACGCCGCTCGTCGAGATCGAGCGTCTGCGCGCGGCGGGCTCCGGCGCCGCGCTCGCGAACGAGCTCGACCGCCAGCTCCAACGCCTGTTCTGGCGTGCGTGCGGCGAGCACCCGCGCCTGCTCGAGGCCTCCGAGCGCGACGACCCACGCGTCCTCTCGGTGGCGCACCACGCGCTCGAGGATCTGCAGGCGCTGGCACGCTCTCACCCGGGCAGCGTCGACGCGCGCCGCGTCCACGACACGCTCGCGGACCTGCGCGTGCGCCTCGGCGAGGACGACCAGCCCGGGCGCGTGCTCGTGACCTCGCCGGAGAGCCTGCGTGCGCGGCGCTTCGCGGCGGTGTTCGTGTGCGGGCTGCAGGAGGCCGACTTTCCCCGCACGGCCCGCCCAGAGCCGTTCCTGCCGCACGAGGATCGGCTCGAGCTCGGCGCCGCGACCGGCCTCGCGCTGCCGCTGCGAGACGATCAGCTCGACCGCGAGCGCTTCCTCTTCTACCTCTGCGCCTCGCGCGCCGAGCGCCTGCTGGTGCTCTCCTCTCGCTTGAGCGACGAGGAGGGCTCGCCCGCGCCCGCCTCCTTCTTCCTCGAGGACGTCCGAGACGTGTTCACGCAGGCGCTCGACGAGGGCACGCGGCGTCGTTCGCTCGCCGATGTCTGCTGGCCCGCCGCGCACGCCCCGACCGCGGTCGAGTGGGAGCGCTCGCAGGCTGCCGCGAGCCTACGCGTGCCGGCCGTCGCCCCCGAGGGTCTCGCGGACCCCGACGTGCTGGCCGCGCTCGGGGCACGCCGGGCGTTCTCGGCTGGGGCGCTCGAGGCCTACGCGGACTGCCCGGTGCGCTGGTTCGTCGAGCGTGAGCTCGACCCGCTCCGGCTCGAGCCCGAGCCCGAGCCGATGGTGCGGGGCCGCTACGCGCACGAGGTGCTCGAGCTCACCTTCCGTCGCCTGCGCGAGCGCACCGGCCACCGCCGCGTGACCTCGCGCAACCTCGCCGAGGCGGAGCGCCTGGCGCTCGAGGCGATCGCGGAGCGCCAATCCTCGTTCGCCATATCGCCGCAGCGGATGCGCGTGCGCGCGGCCGTGCGCCGGCTCGAGTTCGACGTCCTGCGCCTGCTGCGCCGCGAGGCCGAGCGCGACGGCTCATTCGCCCCCGAGCACCTCGAGCTTCGCTTCGGCCTCGGTGAGGACGGCCACGGCCCGGTGCCGCTCGGGCCGCCCGGGGTATCGCTGCACGGTGTCATCGACCGCGTCGACACCTCCGGCGACCGTGCGCTCGTGGTCGACTACAAGAGCGGCAGTCGCGTCGATCCCGTGGCGACGTGGGAGCGGCGAAACCGCCTCCAGGCGGCGATCTACATGCTCGCCGTCGACCACCTGCTCGACCTGCGCTCGGTTGGAGGCGTGTACGCGCCGCTGCGCGGCAAGGACCTGCGCCCGCGGGGACTGCTCGCGGCCGAGTGCCGCGAGGAGATCGGCTCCGGCTACGTCGGCACCGACTTCCGCTCGCCCGAGGACTTCGACGACCAGCTGATCCTGGCGCGCGAACGGATCGCGGGCCTCGTCGGCGACCTTCGCTCCGGGCGGATCGAGTGCCGCCCGCAGTCGTGCTCGTCGCGCGGCGGCTGCTCGCACCCCTCGATCTGCCGCGTCGAATGACGGAGCTCGCCCTCACCCCCGAGCAGCGCGGAGCCGTCGAGCGCCGCGGCGGCTCGCTGTTCCTGCACGCCGCCGCCGGCAGCGGCAAGACCGCGGTGCTCGTCGAGCGCTTCGTGCGCGCTGCGCGCGACGACGACGTGCGCGTCGACTCGATCCTCGCGATCACGTTCACCGAGAAGGCGGCCTCCGAGCTGAAGCTGCGCATCCGCCGGCGCTTCCTCGAGCAGGGCGACCGCGAGCGCGCGAGGGAGGCCGAGCGCGCGTGGGTCTCGACGATCCACGGCTTCTGCTCGAGGGTGCTGCGCGCGCACGCGCTCGCCGCCGGCCTCGATCCCGACTACCGCGTGCTCGACGAGCCCCGTGCCGCCGGGATCGCGCGGCGCGCGCTCGAGCGCGCGCTCGAGCAGCTCGTGGGAGACGAGGCCGCTCCCGAGCGACTCGAGCTGCTGGCCGCCTACACGCCCGACAAGCTGGCCGCGATGGTCCAGACGGTGCACGAGCGCCTGCGCAGCCAGGGACGGCTCGTGCCAGAGCTTCCCGAGCTTCCCCGCCTGCCAGGCGGGGAGCCTGTCACGGGCGACGCGGCCGCGAGCTACTCGCTGCTGCGCGAGCTGGTGCCGCTCTACGCACGCCGCTACGCCGAGGCGAAGCGAGCCGTGTCGGGGCTCGACTTTGCCGACCTCGAGCTGCTGACGCGCGATCTGCTGCGCGGGCGAGACGCCGTGCGCGAGCACTACCGCGGCCGCTTCAGCCAGGTGATGGTGGACGAGTTCCAGGACACGAACCGCCTCCAGACCGAGCTGATCGCGCTCGTCGCCCGGGACAACCTGTTCACGGTCGGTGATGAGCGACAGTCGATCTACGCCTTCCGGGGGGCCGATGTGGGCGTCTTCGAGCAGCACCGCGACGCCGCGGAGCAGCAGGGCAGGGCCGCCCGCCTGGCCGTCAACTTCCGCAGCGTCCCCGAGCTCCTGCGCGTGCTGAACGGCGCCTTTGCGCGGGTGCCGGGCTTCGAGCGCGACGCGGCGGTGCCGGCGCCCGGGGCGCACGAGGCTTCCCGCCAGTCCGCGCCGGCCGTCGAGCTGATCGTCGTCGACAGTGGGCGCGGGCACTGGGACGACGAGGCCAAGGGCGATCGGCCTGGCCTCGGAGTCGATCCCTTCGGTGCCTCCATGCGCTCAGTGCCGCCATGGCGGGCGGCCGAGGCGCGCCTGCTCGCCGACCGCTTGGCGGCCGGCGTCGCCGCCCTCGAGTTCGAGCCCGCCGAGGTCGCTGTGCTCGTGCGCGCCGGCACCGACCTCGGCGTCTACGAGCGCGCGCTCGAGGAGCGCGGCCTGCCCACCTACGTGGTCGGCGGGCGCGGCTACTGGAGTCAGCAGCAGGTGGCCGACCTGCGTGCCTACCTGGCCGCGCTCGCGAACCCACACGACGAGCTCGCCCTGTTCACGCTGCTCGCCTCGCCGCTCGTGGGCGCCTCGTTCGACACGCTCGCCCTGCTGCGCCTGCGCTCGCGCGCGCTCGGTCGCGATCCGTGGTGGGCGCTCGAGTCCGCCCTGTGCCCGGGCGGGGACGGCGCCGAGGGACTCGCCGGGGCGCTCCCGGGCCGCGACCTGGCCCGTCTCGAGCGGTTCGCCCGGCGCTTCGCGGCGGAGCGGCGAGCCGCGCCTCGGATCGCGCTCGAGACGCTGATCGACCGTGTCGTCACCGACTCGGGCTACGACCGGGTGGTGCTCGCGCTGCCCGCCGGCGAGCGCCGGATGGCCAACGTGCGCAAGCTGCTGCGCCTGGCGCGCGAGTTCGAGGCCGAGGAGGGCCGCGACCTGCGCGGGTTGGTCGACTTCCTCGACTCCCAGGATCTCGCGCAGGCGCGCGAGGGCGAGGCGCCGCTAGAGCCCGAGAACGTGCGCGCCGTGCGGCTGATGACGATCCACGCGGCCAAGGGACTCGAGTTCCCGGTCGTCTGCGTGGCCGATCTCGGGCGCTCCGGCCGCGGCGACGACACGCCGCTACGGGTGACCGAGGACGGGCGCGCCGGGCTCGAGCTGCTGTCGCTCGGGGGCGAGCGCAGCGCGGCGCTCGACCTCGAGGAGATCAAGCGGGAGGAAGCTGAGCGCGCCGAGGAGGAGGAGCGGCGCGTCTTCTACGTGGCGATGACCCGCGCCAAGCGGCGCCTGATCGTGAGTGGCGCGACGAACACCGACAGCTGGCCCGAGCCGAAGCCGCTCGGCCCACCGATGGAGTGGATCTGGCGCGCGCTGGCGCCGAGCCTGGCCGCCGATGCCGCGCGCAGCCCGACGGGTGAGAGCGAGCAGCCGGGGGAGGAGCCGGTCGGGGCGCGGCTGCGCTACACGCTCTGCTCTCCGGCGTGCGTGCGAGCGGTGCTTCCGGCGTGGGCGCGCGCGCCGGTTCCGGTTTCCGTCGGCACGGGAGCGAACGGCGATCGTCACCGATCGCCCGCGCCACCGCCCGCGCCACCCCCGCGCGCTCCGACGCTCGCGCTTCGCCGGCTGAGCTACTCGGCGCTCGAGAGCTACGCGCGCTGTCCCCACTGCTTCTACCTCGAGCGGGTGCTCGGCCTCGGCGACCTCATGGATGGACTCGACGTCGACCGCGGTGGAGACGGCGAGCTGCCGGCGCTCGTGCGCGGCACGGTCGTGCATGCGCTGCTCGAGCGACTCGACCTCGACCGCCCCGCGCTGCTGAGCGCCGAGGAGGTCGCGGCCGCGATCGAGCGCGAGGGTGAGGCCGCGGGCGCCGCTGAGATCGCCCCGATTCGCGCGCTGGTCGAGGGCTTCCTCGGCTCGAGCACTGCGGCGCGGCTCGCTGCCGCCGCGGGGGTCAGGCGAGAGCTGCCGTTCGCCTTCGCCGTCTCACCGGACGGCCGCGAGCAGTCGTCGCTGCTCGTGAGCGGGGTCGTCGACGCACTCGGGCGCGAGCCCGACAGGACGCTGATCGTCGACTACAAGAGCGATCGGCTGGAGAGCTCGGATCCCGCGGGGCTCGCCGAGCGCAAGTACGCCACGCAGCGGGCGATCTACGCGCTCGCCGCGCTGCGGGCGGGCGCCGCCCGGGTCGAGGTCGTCCACCTGTTCCTCGAGCGCCCGGAGCAGCCGGTGACCGCGATCTACGACGCAGCCGCGGCGCCCGCGCTCGAGCAGCGCGTGCGTGCGCTCGTGGCGGGGATCGTCGACGGGCGCTTCGAGCCCTCGCAGGACGAGCACGGGCGAGCGTGCGCCCACTGCGCCGGCCGCGTCGGCGGGCTGCGGGGCGAATCCGTCCGAGCCGTCGTCTAGCTTGGTTTGATGGGTGGTCTGGCTCCATCGCCGACTCTGCAGTCCGAATCTCCCGCGGGAATCGACGGCTTCCCCGGGCCGTACGCCGTCGGTCGCTATGCGATCGCGCTGAGGGACCGACTGCGCGGGCTCGCGCGCGTGTGCCTAGTCGGCGAGCTCTCGGGCGTCCGCCTCGGCAACGGCCCGAACGTCTACTTCGAGCTGCGCGACGGCGACGGTGGCGTTCCGTGCGCGATGTGGCGAACCGACTTCGACCGCCTCACCCTCGCCGCCGGCGCGCTGCGCGACGGGGCCGAGATGGTGGTCGCCGGGGGATGCGACTACTACCCCGGCTCGTCGACGGCCTCGCCGCGGTTCACCTTCCGCGTCTCGGACATGCGCCCCGCGGGCGAGGGCGACCTGCTCGCCCGGCTCGAGCGCCTGCGCCACAACCTCGCCGGCGAGGGGCTCTTCGAGCGCCAGAAGCGGCTGCGGGTGGCGCTCCTGCCGCGCGTGCTCGGCGTCGTCACGGCCGAGGGCAGCGCCGCCTGTCGCGACTTCCTAGCCGCGCTGGAGCGTCGCGGGTGGCGCGGATCGATCGTCTGGGGCTACGCGCCCGTGCAGGACCGCCGCGCCGCCCCGCGGATCGCCGCCGCGGTGCGCGACCTCGCCGGCGTCGCACAGGTCGAGACGATCGTCGTCACGCGCGGCGGCGGGTCGATCGCGGACCTGTGGGCCTTCTGCGACGAGACCCTCTGCCGTACGATCGCGCTCCTGCCCGTGCCCGTGATAAGCGCCGTCGGGCACGAGGTCGACCGCACGCTGATCGACGACGTGTCCGCGGTCTGCTGCTCGACGCCGACGCATGCGGCCGAGGTCGCGGTCGGCGTTGACTGCACGGCCGCGCGGATCGGCGCCTCGCGCGCGGCGGGGCGGCTCGAAGCGCTCGGGCGCACAGCCGTCCTCTCGCGCGCTCGTGCCCTGGGCGCCCACTCGCGAGCCCCGCGCGCTGCGCTCGCCGGGCACAGGCGGCGACTGCATCAGCACTCACGCGAGCTGCGCGCTGCCACGCGCCGAGGCGTCGCCGACCGCGCGGCGTTCCAGCAGCGTGTCGGGGGCACCGTGCTCGGGCGCAAGCTGGAGGCGGCTCGCGGGGGAGTGGTGGGCGAGCGGGGCGCCCTGCGCGCGCGCACGTCGCGGCTCGAGCTCGCCGGGGAGGCGCTCGCGGCGCGGCGCGAGCAGGCATTGCTCGCACACGCGGCCGGTCTGCGAGCGAGCGATCCCGACCGCACGCTCGAGCGCGGCTTCGCGCTCGTGCTAGACGCCTCCGGTGAGCCGCTCGAGACGGCGGATGCCGTGCGCGCCGCCGAGCGCTTCGACCTGCAGCTGGCCGGTGGGCGCGTGGGCGCCCGCGTGAGCGAGCGTTGAGCGCTGAGCCGCTCACCTACGAGGCCGCGGTGGCACGGCTCGAGGAGATCATCGCCCGGCTCGACTCGAACCAGGCGGGACTGCGCGAGACGCTCGACCTCTGCCGTGAGGGCAAGGGCCTGATCGAGTTCGCCGCCGCCGAGCTCGAGGCTGTCGGCCAGGGACTCGAGGAGCTGCGACTCGACGAGCTGATCGAGCGCCTGGACGGGGCAGGCCCGCGCGCTGAGCCCGTGGCGCGATGACCCAGGATCCGCAGCTGCCTGGTCGATGGCGGCGCGGCCGCTCTTCCGTCGGGAGCCGTCCCTACCGTCCAGTGCGTTCGCAGGCGATCTCGAAGGGAGCACCCACCCGGATGCCACTCTGCTTCATCGATCCAAGGGAAGCCATCCGCGTGGTGGCGGATTCGATCGGTCGCGAGGCCCGCCGGCAGCTGCTCGGAGAGGTCGTGCACGCGTGGGTCGACGAGATCCCCGAGGACGAGCTCGAGGTGCACTACGCGAAAGCCGTCGACGACCTCGACGACGACGACCTCTCGATGCTCGCCGCCTGGCACGCCACACTCGATGTCGGCCATCCGATCGCCAACAAGGAGTTCCTCGTCGGCGCGTTCCGCAATCTCGGCGAGCTGCGCCGCGAGGCGCTCAAGATCGCCGCCGGCTTCCGCGGCGAGGAGGCCTTCGACGCCGGCGTCACCGAGGAGCAGGCGCTCGAGACGGTGTTGCCGTGGCTGTCGGAGGAGCGCACCAAGGCGCTGGCGGCCGAAGCCGTCGAGTTGTACTGCTGGGACCGCCTCGGCTCGAATAACTAGGGCTCGCCCCGGATACCGGCGCCACTCGGCGTCCTCGGTCGCTCGCGTGCTGAAGCACGCGTCGCTCCCTGCGTCCTGGACTGGCTTGGTCTCCGGGGCTCGAGCTAAGAGGCTGTAGTGCGAAGAAGGCGCCGCCCGCTGTGGTTGCTTCTCGGCGTCCTAGTCTTGGTCGCCGGCAGCGCGAGCGTGGAGGCCCTGATGGGCTCCCAGGCGCCGGTGGCGGATCGCCCGGTGGCCGCTGGGACGGATGAGGTCGTACGGGTTGTCGATGGGGACACGGTGGTCCTGCGCTCGGCCGGGAAGAGCAGGCTGATCGGGGTCGACACGCCGGAGGTCTTCGGCGAGCAGGAGTGCTACGGGCGCGAGGCGTCGGCGTTCGCGAAGCGGATCTTGCGCCCGGGACTGAGGGTGGGCGTCGAGCGCGACGTGGAGGACCGCGATCGGTATGGCCGCACGCTGATCTACCTGCGGCTTCCGGATCGCCGGTCCTTCAACGAGCTGCTCGTGAGCGAGGGGGTCGCGGTGCCGCTGACGATCCCGCCGAACGTGCGCCATGCCGAGCGCTTCCGCACGCTCGCCCGCAGCGCGCGCGACCGCGGCGCCGGGCTGTGGTCGGCGCGCGCCTGCGGCGGCGACCCCGACCGTCCGGTCGCCTCAGGCGGGTAGCGCATCCGCCAGGCCGCGCTGCGGCTAGCCCGTTCCTACCTGCGCCCCCGCCGCGCCCCGGGGGTCGCCTCGAGGCGACGGCGGTCACGCTTGGTGGGGCGCGCACCGCCCTGAGGGCCCGGCGGTCGGGCGAGCCGGCTCTCGGCGGCATCGCGCTCGCGCGCCGCCCGGCTCTCGACGGTCTCCTCGTAGAGGTGCGCTGCCTCGCTCGCTGGCCCCCGACGCTGAGCCGTCCCGCTCACGACGATCTCGCGGCGAACACGCCCGATCGTGACGTCGAGCCGATCGCCCACGCGAATCTCCCTGCTCGGCTTGACGCGCTGGCCGTTGACGTGGACGCGCCCGCCGCTTACCGCCGCGACGGCCAGGGCGCGAGTCTTGACCAGTCGGGCCGCCCACAGCCACCGGTCCAGGCGCACAGGATCAGACGCTGCGTCCACCGCCGGCTCCGCTCATCCGTCGCCGCTGCGCACCGCGGCCTCGATCGCCGCGATCGCCTGCTCGGAGTCGACGAAGCGCACGGCATGCATCCCGAGCGCGGCGGCCGCCTCGCAGTTGACCTCGAGATCGTCGACGAACACGCAGTCGCTCGCCTCGAGCCCCCCGCCCAGGCGCTCGAGCGTGAGGCCGTAGATCTCGGGCTCCGGCTTTCGCATGCCGACGAACGCCGAGTCCACGATCACCTCGAAGAGCTCGTCGATGTCGGGGAGCTTCACCCGCCACAGCGGCTCCCACTCGCGCACGTTGTTGGTCAGCAGGGCGGTGCGCAGGCCGCGCCGGCGGAGGTCGCGAATCAGTGCGATCATCGCCTCGTTCGGATGCAGGTTGTCCATGAAGACGTCGCGGAACCGATCGAAGTCGACGTCGCCGAGCTCCGCCTCGAGCAACTCGACGTAGTGGCGCTCGCTGATCGCGCCCTTCTCGAGCTCGAACAGCGGATGGCGGCCGCCCTGGGCGCGGGCGACGCGCTCCATCGCCGCGCCGATCTGCTCGGGCGAGATGCCGGTGCGCTCGCTGTAGGCCGTGAACGCGAGGCTCAGGGGACTCGTCAGCACCCCGCCGAAGTCCGAGATCAGCGCGCGTATCACGCCGCCGCCGGCTCGTCATGAAGCGTCAGCTCGTAGAGCCCCTGGCCCTCGCGCCCGTCCATCCGCCACTCGAACGCCGCCACGTTGACGACCAATCCGTACTCGAGCTCGAGCGACGTTCCCCCGAGCGCCCGTCCCGAGGCGCGCCGCGGCAGGTCCTCTTCGGGCAGCCACAGCTCGAGCCCGGCCGAGCGCTGGCGCCCCGAGGCGTCGTAGACGGTCGACAGGCGCGTCTCCTCGACGAGCACCGGTACCCCGTCGTGCACCAGCCAGGCGGTCGCGAGCTCCTCGCCGTGGCCGCGCGCCCCGCGCGGGCGGCGCACGCTCGCAAGCAGCGCGGTGTCGGCGTCCCAGAGCCCGGACAGGCTGCGCAGGGCGTCGAGCTCAGCCCAGACGGGCGCGGCCGTCGTCTCGACGAGCGTGCCGAGGCAGTCGAGCGTGGCGTCCTTCACCCGCCCGGCGACCGCACAGACCTGCGTCCGCGAGCCGCCGAGCTCGAGCGGCGGCGAGAGCGGTGAGAAGGAGAGCTCGAGCGACCCATCGACGATCGCCCGATAGCCCTCGCCCGCAGGGTGAACGTCGACTTCGCCCGGTGGCGAGGACGCGCGGCCCTGCTCGAACAGCAGCGCGCCGCCGGCGCGCACCGTTCCTTGGAGCTCATGCCTTGGATCGAAGAAGGCGAGCGCGATCGCTCGTCCGGTCACCGTGGCAGCTGGGGCGGCGTGCCGTCGCCGTCGGCGGGCTCGGGCCGCGCCTCCGCGCTCTCACCCCGACCCCCGCTCTCCTCCCAGGCGCTTCCTTCCGCGTCGGCCGGGGCGGGCCGCGGCGCGGAGCCTCCGCGCGCGGGAGCCGGCCGTGGGCGCCGCGCGCCGGCCACGCCCACAAGCAGCCTCCTGCCGAGCGCGCGGACGAGGAAGCGGCGCGCGACCGCGCGGACGGGCGGCAACAGCAGCCCCAGCCCGACGACGTCGCTCAGAAAGCCGGGCGTGATCAGGAACGCTCCCCCGAAGACGATCAGGATGCCGTCGAGGACCTCGGTGTGGGGCATCCTGCCTTCTTTCATCGCCAGGTTGAAGCGTCGCCAGGCGGCACGACCCTCCGAGCGCAGCAGCAGCGATCCGGCCACCGAGGCGCCGATCAGGATCAGCACCGTGTACGGCGGGCCGATCACATCCGCCACCTGCAAGATGAAGTAGAGCTCGACGATCGGGACGACGATGAACAGCGCTATCAGCGACAGCAGCGGCATGGAACGACCCTACTAACATGCTTCTCGTGCCCACCAAGGAAGAGGTGACCGACGCGCTCACGAACGTGATCGACCCGGAGCTCGGGCTCGACTTCGTGGAGCTCGGCCTCGTCTACGACGTCGAGATCGAGGGCGAGGAGGTCTACGTGACCTTCACGCTGACCACCGCGGGGTGCCCGATCGGGCCCCAGGTGTCCGATCAGATGAAGGAGTACGTGGGCGAGCTCGCGGGCGTCTCGAAGGTCCACCCGAAGATGGTCTTCACGCCTCCCTGGACGCCCGAGCGGATGTCCGAGGACGCGAAGTTCGCGCTCGGGTACTGACCCTTCCAGGGCCCTCCTCGATCTTCTAGCCTCCGCGGGCGGGGAAGACGGCGAGCTAAGGGGGAAGCGGACATGGCCACGACCGAGAGCGCGCGGACCGAGGTCCGAGGCGACGAGGCGGCGCGGCCGACTCGCCTCTACATAGACGGCTCGTGGCGCGACGCCGCCGACGGGCGCCGCTTCGACTCCTACCAGCCTGCCACCGGCAGGGTGTGGGCCGATGTCGCCGAGGCCGGGCCCGACGACGTCGACGCCGCCGTCGCCGCGGCGCGGCGCGCGTTCGAGGGCGACTGGGGCCGCGTGCTCGCGCCCGATCGCGCGCGGATCCTATGGCGCATGGCCGAGCTGATCGACCGCCACCGCGACGAGCTGACCGAGCTCGAGTCGCGCGACAACGGCAAGGCGATCCGCGAGACCCGCGTCGAGATGGCGGCGATCGTGCGCTACTTCGAGTACTTCGCCGGCATGTGCCAGAACGTGCTCGGCGAGACGATGCCCGAGGTCGCGCCGATGTTCACCTACACGCGCCGCGAGCCGATCGGCGTCGTCGGGGCGATCATCCCGTGGAACTCGCCGCTGCTGATGCTCGCCTGGAAGCTCTGCCCGGCGCTCGCGGGCGGCAACACGATCGTCCTCAAGCCCGCCGAGGAGACGCCGCTGTCGGCGCTCGCCTTCGCCCGCCTGATCGAGCAGCTCGAGCTGCCGCCGGGCGTTCTCAACATCGTGCCGGGCTTCGGCGAGCGCGCGGGCGACGCGCTCGTACGCCATCCCGACGTCGACAAGATCGCCTTCACCGGCTCGACCGAGGTCGGCAAGGCGATCGCCGCCGCCGCGGCACCGACGCTCAAGCTCGTCACGTTCGAGCTCGGAGGCAAGTCGCCGAACATCGTCTTCGCCGACGCCGACCTCGACGATGCCGTCAACCGCTCGGCGTTCGGGATCTTCTCGGCCGCCGGCCAGTCGTGTATGGCCGCGTCGCGGACGCTCGTCGACCGGCGCGTGAGGGAAGAGTTCGTCGAGCGCTTCGCCGCCAAGGCGCAGTCGATTCGCGTCGGGGACCCGCTCGCCGACTCCACCCAGATGGGCTCGCAGACCTCGCAGCGCCAGCTCGACAAGATCAAGGAGTACGTGGCGATCGGCGCCGGCGAGGGAGCACGCGTGGCGAGCGGCGGCGAGCCGCCGGCCTCGGCCGGCCTCGGCGACGGCTGGTTCTTCACGCCGACGATCCTCGACGGCGTCTCGAACGACATGCGCGTGGCGCGCGAGGAGATCTTCGGGCCGGTGACGAGCGTGATCGACTTCTCGGACGAGGACGAGGCGGTCGCGCGCGCCAATGACACCCGCTACGGCCTGGCCGCCGCCGTCTGGACGCGCGACGTCAAGCGCGCGCATCGCGTGGCCGCGCGCTTGCGGGCCGGCACGGTTTGGATCAACAACTACCGCGTCTGGAATCACACGATGCCCTTCGGCGGCTACAAAGAGTCGGGCTACGGGCGCGAGAACGGGCGCCAGGTGATGGAGCACTACACGCAGGTGAAGTCGGTCTACGTGGACCTCCAGGAGGACCAGCCCGACTGGTTCGGCGACTAGCCGGCGGCGCTCGCGGCGAGCAGCTCCTCGAGCGACTCCTCGATGAAGCCCCCGAACCGGTCGAGGTCGGGCAGCGAGTCGTAGTCGGCGATCAGGCCGAAGTCGACCTTGCCGTCATAGCTTGTGA
>Ga0136610_1000024_pt1 | contig 27032 bp, 29 predicted proteins | sample AntDrymUQ1342206_2_FD_104804 | JGI IMG/M metagenome (GOLD analysis project Ga0136610, IMG submission 104804) | Polar desert sand microbial communities from Dry Valleys, Antarctica - metaG UQ134 (22.06) | ecosystem: Environmental > Terrestrial > Soil > Desert | place: Antarctica: Dry Valley...
GGCGGGCTTCGAGATCAGCGCACGGCCGGACCCGGACATCTTCTCCGATGCCACGGTTCCGACCAGCCTGGAGGCCGGTGGCTTCGACATCGCGCTGTTCGCCTGGGTCGGGTCGCCGTTCCGTACGGCAACCGCGTCGATCTACCAGAGCCTCGAGGCGCAGGGTGGCATCCAGGGTCAGAACTACTCCCACGGTGGAAACCCCGAGGTCGACGCTTCTTGGCCTACACCGCAACCCTGCAGGGGGTCGAGGACAACGCCACCCAGTCCGGTCCACTGTGGAACAGCGAGAGGTGGACGCTCAGCTGAATTGCCCGGCCGGACTTCCCGCCGGGACCCACATCACCCGGCGGTGAGACCGCCATAGCCTGAGGGCACCTCCGTCACGGAGGTGCCCTCAGGTCTGTCGGTGCTCGGGTGGGTCAGCGGGCGCTGGAGGCCCAGCTGTCCTCGTCCGGATCGGTATGCCCGGCCCAGACGTCCGGTTCGTCATCGGTGGCCCTGGCAGCTGAGGTGGAATCCGACTGCTGCGAGCCCATGGACAATTCACGCTGTAAGCGCTCGAGATCAGTGTTCGGCGAACTGTATTTCAAGTCCCGAGCAACTCGAGTCTGCTTGGCTTTCGCACGGCCGCGCCCCATGGCTCGACCCCCTCGTACAGGAATACGGGTCCGGCATGGCCCCGATGGGTGTGTGTGTCAGAACACGAGCGTACCCGCCCGATGACGACCAGGCACGACGGGTTCATGCGTGTTCTCGCACAGGTGACCGGCGTCACCCTCAGTCCAGTTCGAAGACCAAGCGCAGCGCGGCATCAATGCTGTCGAGTTCGTTACGCGTCACGTGACCGACCAAGGCGCCGAGGCGATCGGGAGCAACGGCGGTGCACTGCTCGGTCATGACCTGGGTCCGTTCGCCGCCGACCATGATGCTCGGCCGAAAAATCCGAGACTGGGCGGACCGAGAGGTCGGGGCAACCAGCAGTGTCGACAGGAGCAGATCGTCAGACTGCATCACCACGGCAAATCGCGCGCCACGCTGCTCATGACCCCGTGCGCCGCGTGGAGTTCTGAGTCGGTGCACGTCACCACGCACGCAGTGCTTCCATCTCGCGCAGTACGGCCTTGGACTCAGCCACCTCCCCGGGATCTTCAGACACCTCGCGGGACTCGAGGCGCATCTGTTCGCGTCGACGCAGCCGCACGGCGTCTACCAGCGCCTGTCGAATCGCTTCTGACACCGTCGCACCATCAGCCGTCAGCTCGGCGAGCGCCCGATCACTGCGTTCGTCCGTACGGAAGTTCACAACCGTCATAAGACATAGATACTACCGCGTGTCGTACACGATGTTGCTGCCGATTGGCGGTTTGCGTCAAAACCGCCAAGGTGCTGCTCAGCTAGGGGCTCGAGAACCGGGAAGTCGGATGGCGGTCAGTCGGCCGACACTGGCGATCCGCCGCTCGGCTAGGCGGTCGGCGGCGACCACCGGCGGTACACCGTCGGCCTCGGCGAGTGCGAAGACCCGCAGTGTGGTGTCGAAGATCCGCTCCGTCATTGCCCGGGCCCGGTCAGCCGGATAGCCGCCGACCTCGTTCTCGCACTGGATGACACCGCCTGCGTTGACCAGGTAGTCCGGCGCGTACAGGATCCCGCGATCGGCCAGCGCCTTGCCGATGCCGGGATGAGCCAGTTGGTTGTTGGCACCACCGCAGACGATCCGCGCGCTCAGTGTGGCGATGGTCGGATCATCGAGGGCCCCGCCCAGCGCACACGGCGCGTAGATGTCCAGGTCCTGAGCAAGAAGTGCTGCGGTGTCAGGCGCCACGTCGACCAGCGGGTGTGTCGTCCGGACGCGATCCACAGCTGCCTGGTCCAGGTCGGTGATGACCACTGACGCTCCGTCGGCGACCAGGTGGTCGACGAGGTGGCGGCCGACCTTGCCCACGCCTGCGACCGCCACGCGACGACCGCTCAAAGATGCTGTGCCCCAAATATGCTGGGCACTGGCACGCATTCCTTGGAAGACCCCGACCGCGGTGAGACCGGCAGAATCGCCGGCACCGCCGTGCTCAACCGACCGGGCCGAGACGTAGCTGGTCTCCCGGCCGATCACGTCCATGTCCGGGGTGTAGGTGCCGACGTCGCAGGCGGTGATGTAGCGCCCGGCCAGGCTCTCGACGAACCGGCCGTAGGCCCGGAGCAGTTGCTCGGTCTTGTCGCGGGACGGATCCCCGATGATCACGGCCTTGCCGCCGCCGAGGTCCAGCCCGGCCAGGGAATTCTTGTACGACATCGCCCGCGACAGCCGTAGGACATCGGTCAGCGCCGCGGCCTGGTCGGGATAGGGGTAGAAGCGGGTACCGCCCAGCGCAGGGCCCAGCGCGGTCGAGTGGATGGCGATGATGGCCTTGAGCCCGCTCGGTTCATCCGCGCAGAAGACCACCTGCTGGTGGCCGGCGGAGAAGATCACATCGACGCTGGATGACTCGTTCACGGAATCCCAATCTAGTCGTGCTCATTTCTTCGCCGTTATGCGCATAACGTGCGAGGGCGTCCCCTGAATCGGACGTTATGCGCATAACGTGCGGCCGCGGGACCCGGAATCGGGACCTTATGCGCATAACGTCCGGGTAGTCCCTGTCGCTAGGGTCGCCGACTGTGAGCCCCGTACATCAGCCGGCGACCGTCCCGTCCTCGCCGACCGACGTGGTCGCCGACCGCTACGTCGAGGACTACTGCGGACTGGAACCGATCGCGGCGACCTTCTTCGGCGTCGCCGGTCATGAGACCGAACTGACCGACTTCAGCGCTGACGGGTTCAACGCACGGGCAGACCTGGCCCGGCGCGCCGCCGCCGATCTACGGGCGATTCAACCGGCCAATGACCGGGAGCGGGTGGCCAATGCGGCGATGGCCGAACGGCTGAGCACCGAACTGGATCTCTTCGATGCCGGGGACCTAGCCGCCGAGCTGAACACCACCGCGAGCCCACTGCAGTCGCTGCGGATCGTGTTCGACTTGATGGCCACCGCTACCGAGGACGATTGGGCCACCATCGCGAGCCGGATGGCCAAACTTCCCGCAGCATTCGAGGCATACGCAGGCGGCCTGGACGTCGCCGCTGCGGAGGGGCGGGTGGTCGCGCAGCGCCAGGTACGGACCTGCGCCGACATCGCGGCCCGATGGGCCGGCGACGAGAAAACATCCCCGTTCTTCGCCGGCCTGGTCGAACGCTCGAACGCCGACGGCACGCTCCGACGTGACCTCGATGCCGCGGCCAGCGCTGCTGCGCAGGCGCTGCGAACCTTTTCCGGCTTCCTGACCGATCGGCTGCTGCCGGTTGCCCCGGTCTCCGATGCCGTCGGACAGGCGAGGTACGGCCGGTGGCTGCGCTATTTCACCGGGGCTGACCTCGACCTGGCCGAAACATATGAGTGGGGCTGGTCGGAGTTGGCCAGGATCGTCGGTGAGAAGGACAAAGTCGCCGAGCAGATCAGTCCGGGCAAGGGCCTGGCCGCGGCCATCGCCGCGCTCGACGACGATCCGGCCCGGATTCTGCACGGCCGCGAGGAGTTGACCCGCTGGCTGCAGACCACCGCCGACGACGCCGTCGATGCGCTGGCCGGGACGCATTTCGACATCCCGGGTCCCGTGCGCAGCATCGAGGGCAAGCTGTCGCCCACCTCCGGTGAGGGGATCTACTACACCGCGCCGTCGGAGGATTTTCGCCGACCGGGCCGGATGTGGTGGTCGCTGCCCGAGGATGCCGAGGAGTTCACCACCTGGCGGGAGAAGACGACGGTCTATCACGAGGGTGTGCCGGGCCATCATCTGCAGATCGCGCAGACCGTCTACCGCGCCGACCTGCTCAACCGGTATCAGCGGCTGATGCTGTGGTCCTCGGGGCACGGTGAGGGCTGGGCGCTGTACGCCGAGCGGCTGATGGCCGAGCTGGGCTTCCTCGACGATCCGGGTGATCGGCTCGGAATGCTCGACGCCCAGGGATTCCGGGCGGCACGGGTCGTGCTGGACATCGGTATGCACCTGGAGCTACCCATTCCGAACGGTACGGGCTTCCACGAAGGAGCGATCTGGAATCCCGAGATCGGCCTGGACTTCCTCCGGGTGCACGCTTCGATGGATGACCAGATGCGCCGCGACGAACTCAACCGCTATCTCGGTTGGCCGGGGCAGGCACCGTCGTACAAGGTCGGCGAACGGGTGTGGCTCGAGGCCCGAGCCGACGCGGAGACTCGGCTGGGAGCCGCATTCGACCTTCGAGCATTTCATACCGCCGCGCTGAATCTCGGTGGCCTCGGACTCGATCTACTCAGGGCCGAACTAGCGCGGTTGTGAACGCGCGCCAGCCGTGAGCCGGGGTTCGGCGGACAGCTCTTTCTCGCGCGAAACGGCCGGCTCACCGTCATGTGCAGTCTTATAGTGTTACTCGAGTTAACCGTGGGAATGCTGTGACAGGTGATGACAATGGGACAGCAGTGTGCCATCCTGCTGACGGTCTGTGACTCCCGCCGCGGCCTAGGCCACGGCGGGTCCTTCCCACGCAGGCCCAGGGCAAGGGGGATTCATGGTCGCCATCCGGCTTCCCGCGTCCACCAAGCGACCCCTCGCGTCCTCGGACAGGCGCCGCTCGAGGGTGACTGCTCTGGTACTGGTTGCGCTGCTGTGGACGCTGCTCGTCGCCGTCACCCCTGCGTACGCCGTCCCGCCGCCCCCGCCCAACCCCTCTGACGAGCAAGTAACTGCCGCCGACGCGGCCGAGCAGGCCGCCGCTGCAGAGGTGGGCCGGATCTCCGGAGAGCTCGCAGCTGCCGAAGGCGAACTCGCCCGCCTCAACATCGTCTCTGAAGCCGCGACCTATGAATACCTAGCCGCAGAGGGTCGGCTGATCGCTGCCCAGGAGGCCGCCGTCCAGTCGGCTGCAGAGCTCACCGAGGCGCAAGGTGAGGTCGAAGGGGCTCAGTCGGCGATCGTGGAGTTCGCCCGCGGCAGCTACATGTCCGGCTCGTTGCTCACCAACGACATGATTCTGCTGACCAGCAACGACCCCGGTGAACTCATCCAGCGAGCGGCCTTCCTCGACTACATCTCCACCGGCCGGATGGACGTGCTCAACAACCTGGAGGTTGCCCGGGTCACGGTGGCCAACACCGACTCGACCAACCGGGCCGCCGAGATCGAGATGGCCGCCGCCGAGAAGGCCGCAGCGCAAGCGAAAGCCGCGGCCGAGGCGGCATATGCCAACGGCGCGGTGATGGTCGCCCAGGTCCAGGCGCAAAAGGCAGATCTGGACGCTCAGCTGCAGGCCGCCCAGGTTGCGCTGCTCGGCGTGGAAGGCGCCCGCGCGGCCTACGAGGCGTGGGAGGCGCAGAAGCGGGCCGAGGAAGCCGCGGCTGCCGAACGCAGCCGGATAGCCGCCGAACAGGCCGCCGCCGCCGAACGCGCCGCGCGCGCCGCCGCCGCCGCTGTGCCGCCGCCGAGCTCAGGCGGTGGTGGTGGTGGCGGTGGGAGCCCCGCCCCTCCACCTGCACCCGTCCAAGGACCGGGCGGCTCTGCCGGGGTAGCTCCCACATCGGGAACGACCACCAGCTGCTTCGGCGCTCGGTGGGGAAGCTTCCACTACGGCGTCGACATCGCCGCACCGATCGGTACGCCGGTCTACACGCCGCTCAGCGGTCGGGTTTCCCGGGCAGGGGCGGCCAGCGGCTTCGGCCAGGCCGTCTACATCACCCACGACAACGGCAACGTCACCGTGTACGGCCACGTGAGCCGGATCTTCGTCTCGACCGGCCAGCGGGTCTACGAGGGGCAGAACATCGCCGCGGTCGGCAACGAGGGGCAGTCCACCGGGCCACACCTGCACTTCGAGGTGCATACGAACGGCAATCTGTACGGCAACGCGATCGATCCAATTCCATGGCTGGCAAATCTCGGGATCTACCTGCGCGGCAACTGCTGACCCCCGCGGAGCCTCGCACGGTCAAGCCGGACCCCTGCGCCGGACCGCCTCCGCGGCCGACGCGCGGGCTCGGGCTGCACCCGGTGATCTGTCCACCGCTGACATCTGCGGGCCCGCACCACGCATCATGGTCTGATGAGCGACGTACCGGCCGGCTTGACCCGACTCGTCCAGCCGGTTGATCCCCGGGCGACCTGGGGTTTGCCGGCCCTCGGCCAGCTGCCAACCAGGCTCGAGCTCGAGCCGTTGGTCACCAGAATTCTGGCGCCGAACCCGTCTGGAATGACCCTGGACGGCACCAACACCTATCTGGTCGGTGCGCCGGGATCAGGTGAGGCCATGCTGATCGACCCCGGCCCGGATGACCCCGCGCACCTTGATCAGGTCTGTGTGGCGCTGGCGGACCGGCAGGCCCGCTGCGTCGCGATCCTGGTCACCCATCACCATGCCGATCATGCCGCGGCCGCCCTGCCCTGGGGGGCGCACTTCGCTGCTCCGGTCGCTGCCGCCGACCCGGCGGTGGCCGGTCCGGGCGGTCAGGTGCTCGAGCCGGGGGAACGACTGCGCCTGGCGGGTACGGCGATCGAGGTCGTATCCACACCCGGCCACTGCGCCGACCATCTGGCGTTTCGGATCGAGTCCGGCGCGGTGCTGGTCGGCGACCATGTCCTGGGCCGTGGCACCTCGGTGGTGACCCATCCGGAGGGCGACGTTCTGGCCTATCTGGAGTCACTGCGCCGGGTGCACGACCTCGGCCCGGCGGCCCTCTATCCCGGACACGGACCTGAGCTGACCGAGGATCCGCTGGCCGTACTGGACTTCTACCTGGCACATCGGGCCTTCCGGGAGCAGCAGATCCTGACGTTGCTCTCCGATGCGGCGCACCAGGTGTCAGCTCTGGTTGCGATCATCTATGCCGACGTACCGCGTGCCCTGTGGCCGGCTGCAGAGCAGTCCACCCGAGCCGCACTGGCCAAGCTCCAAGCTCAGGGCCGAGTCTTGATCGAAGCTGACACCGCCCGGCTGAGTGAGTGACACCGTGCGGCTGGTTGGGTAGGCCACGTGACCGAAACGGACATCACCGGAGAACAGGCACGTCGGGTCACCGACTGGATCGCGGGCCATGTTCCCGAACTCAGCCCTCCGCTGCGCTTCGACGTCATCGAGGGCGGCCGATCCAACCTCACCTACCGGGTGGCCGATCTCGCCGAGAACACCTTCGCGCTGCGCCGGCCACCGCTGTCCGGAGTTCTGCCCTCGGCGCACGACATGCGGCGCGAGCATCGGGTGATCAGTGCACTAGGTCGCACCGACGTACCCGTCCCGGGGACGATCGGGCTGTGCACCGACCACGACGTGCTCGGCGCCGACTTCTATCTGATGGATTTCGTCACCGGAGTGGTCGCGCACGACCCGCAGACCGCCGCCGGCGCGCTGTCGGAATCGGCCCGCCAGACCGCCGGACAGGATGCGGTGGACAGCCTGCTCCGGCTGCACCAGGTGGATCCGGACTCGATCGGCTTGGGCGATCTGGGCCGGGGCCTTGACTATGTCGCCGGACAGCTCCGGCGGTGGACCGGACAGGTGGCCAGCCTGCCGATCGAGCCGATTCCGGGCCTGATCGACATGGGTGAGCGCCTCGCCGACCAGGTCCCGCGGCAACGCGCGGTGACGATCGCGCACGGCGACTACCGCTTCGGCAATCTGATGCTCGACCCCGACGGGAACGTCGCGGCCATCCTGGACTGGGAACTGTGCACCCGCGGCGACCCATTGGCCGACCTCGGCTGGCTGCTGTCCTACTGGAGTGCGCCGCCCGGCGTCGAGGCGTTGCCCATGGCGATGCCAACCACCGCGCCGGGGTTTCTCAGTCGCGACGAAGCGCTGGCACGGTACACCGCGGGCAGCGATCTGCCGACCGATGACGTGGAGTTCTACATCGCCTTCGCCTACTGGAAGCTCGGTGCCGTACTCGCTGGGGTGTACTCGAGAAGCGTCTCCGGCGCGTACGGCGAAGGACAGGCTCAGCAGCGAGGACTCAACCCGGAGGGCATCTCGATGCTGGTTGCGGCCGCCGAGGTCACGCTCGACAGCACCTGATCCGCGCCGTTCCTGATCCTTTTACGGACACCGCTAGGGCAAGGATTCTCAGCCGGCTGCGGTAGGACTTACCCGCCGAGCGTTCACCTGCCGACGCACCCTGGGGATGGAGCCCGATGTTCGACACCGTTTTTGGGTTACCCACTCACCCGCTGATCGTGCATGCCGTGGTCGTATTCGTCCCGCTCACGGCGCTGGCTGCTTTGGCGCTCACCGCGGTACCGAGCTGGCGTACGAGGTTCGGCGTGCTGGCCGCTCTCGCGGCGCTTACCTCGATCGGCTCGGTCTTCGTCGCCCAAGAGAGCGGCGAAAGGCTGGAGGATCGGGTGCTCAGCACCGAGGATGCGCCGTTCGAATTAGTGCTGGCGCACACTGCACTCGGCGAGGACCTGCTGCCCTGGGTGCTCGTGCTGTCGATCCCGCTGCTCGCTCTGATCGGCCTGGCTTTCTGGGCCAGCCGCCGCGCAACGGATCGGCCGTCCTGGGTCAACCTCGCCGGCTGGGGGATCGGCGCGATCTCGATCGTCGGCGCGGTGGTGTCGCTGATCTATGTGATCCGGATCGGGCACAGCGGAAGTGAAGCGGTGTGGAGCGACCTTCGGTGAATCCTCAGTTGAGCGTGCGGATCGCAATTCAACGATCTGTTGCAGGAACTGCGGGTCACCCAAACCGGCGTCCAGATCCTGTTCACATTCCTGCCGACCCTGGTTTTTCAGCAGCGATTCACCGAACTCGACCGGTTCGCGGTGATCGTCTACGTCGTCACCGTGGTCTTCTGCGTCGCTGCCTCGATCTTTCTCATCGCGCCGGTCGCCCTGCACCGGGCGATGTTCCGGCTCGGGCGCAAGAGTGAGGTGGTCGACGGCTCGGCCAAACAGGCCAAGACCGGCATGGCGCTGTTGGCGGTTGCTCTCGTCGGTGCTGCAGAACATTGCTCGCGTTGGACGTGGCACTGCCCCACTGGCTGGCGCTGGGAATCGCCGGCGGGATCGGGTTGACGTTGCTGACGGTGTGGTACGTCGTACCCGCAGTTCGCGTCCGCCGGCCGGCGAAACCGGACCCGACCGCGCACTCCTGAGCGCACCCGACGCACGGCACCTGCACTGACATCCGGAATTCCGACCGCGCTGGGCCGGTTGGCCTTGGTATGACTGGACGCACTCGCTCGGAATCGACCCTGTCCGACACGTTCGCGATCGGCGGGGACCTGACCGTCCACCGGTTGGGCTACGGCGCGATGCAGCTTCCTGGGCCCGGGGTCTGGGGTGAGCCGGCTGATCGTGCGGGCGCCCTGGCCGTGGTGCGCGCTGCGGTGGAGCAGGGCGTCGACTTCATTGACACCGCTGACTCGTACGGTCCGAACGTCTCCGAGCAGATCATCGCCGAGGCGCTGCATCCGTACCCGGAGAGCGTGGTCATCGCCACCAAGGCGGGACTCACCCGCACCGGCCCCGGCCAGTGGTCATCGGTTGGTCGCCCCACCTACCTCAAGCAGCAGGTCGAGCTCAGCCTGCGCCACCTGAAGCTGGACCGGATCGACCTGATCCAGCTGCACCGCATCGATGCCGAGGTGCCGTTGGCCGACCAACTCGGCGCCTTCGCCGAACTCCAGGAGTCCGGCAAGGTCGGCCACATCGGCCTCTCGGAGGTGTCGATCGAAGAGATCAAGGCCGCCCGCGAGGTGGTCGACATCGTCAGCGTCCAGAACCTCTACAACCTGACCAACCGGCAGTCCCAGGACGTGCTGGACTACTGCACCTACGACGGCATCGCCTTCATCCCGTGGTTCCCGATCGCGACCGGCGACCTGGCCGCGCCGGACTCGCCGGTGGCCGACATCGCCGGCGAACTCGATGCCAGCCCGTCGCAGATCGCGCTTGCCTGGCTGCTGCAGGCATCTCCGGTCGTGCTGCCGATTCCGGGTACGAAGTCGGTCGAGCACCTGACCGAGAACATGGGGGCGACGCAGATCCGGCTGAGCGCCGAGGACGTGGCCCGATTGGACGCCTTGGCGTGAGCGACTAACTAGTCAATTGCCGTAGATCTGGGTTGCGGCAATTGACCAGTTACTTCGGAGGTGGGCAGGGGCGGGGTCGAACCGCCGACCTCTCACTTTTCAGGCGAGCGCTCGTACCGACTGAGCTACCTGCCCCACGAAGCCGTACCGCTGGCGAGAGCGGTACGGCTCCCTTACAACTCCACATCGATGCGTGAACACCGAGGTGGAGCAGCGACCCTGACCGGGCTCGAACCGGCGACCTCCGCCGTGACAGGGCGGCGCGCTAACCAACTGCGCTACAGGGCCTTGCTGGTGGTACGGATCATGCTGGTGCCAGTGCCATCGTACGAGCGTGCTGTACGTACCCCCAACGGGATTCGAACCCGTGCTACCGCCTTGAAAGGGCGGCGTCCTGGACCACTAGACGATGGGGGCTCGCGCACCATCGGGGCCCGCCGAGTGTAATGGATGCCCGCGGACGGGTGCAGAGACGGGCGCACATCGCGCCGATCTGCTGCGGGAGTGAGTCAAGGACGTTTGTCGGACGCTGCCTGGAGTTCGTCGATCAGCCGCGACGCATCGGCCTTGGTCAGCCGATCGGGAACGTCGCGGCCGGCCCTGCGGGCCAAGGTCTGCAGGTAGCTGATCTGCGCACCCGTGGCCGCCTCGTCCCCGGTAACCCAGTCGTCGGGGTCCTTCTCGGCGGTCCGGTCACCGGGCTGACCGGTGTTCATCACCTCATCGCCGACCGCGGGGCCGCCATCCTCAGGAACGTTCACCGGAGTCTGTGCAGCGTTGGGTCCCCTCCACTCGCCGGTACCTTGCTGGTCGGCCTGCGCGTCGGAACTACTCGACTCAGTCATCCGCCCACCGTACGTCCGGCCTCCGACCTCGCTGCTCAGGGCTCAGCTGCGGCGATCGGCCAGGAACGGGAAGTCGGCGCGGACCTTCGCCACCAGACTCGGGTCGACGTCGGCGACGATGGTCTGTGCCTTGGCGCCCGCATCGGCCACAGTCTCCCCGGTCGGGTCCACGACGATGCTGTCGCCGACGTGGTCGACACCGTCGCCGTTTCCGACCCGATTGACGCCCACCACATAGGCCTGGTTCTCGATTGCCCGGGCGACGAGCAAGCTGCGCCAATGCGCTCGCCGCGGCGATGGCCAGCTGGCGACGACGAGGTAACAGTCGGTCTCCGTCGCCCGCTCCCAGAACACGTTGGCGAAACGCAGGTCGTAGCAGATGAACGGGGTGATCCGAACTCCTTCGACGTCGACCGTGATCGACTGGGAGCCGGCCGCGTAATGCTCGTGTTCTCCGTGGTAGGTGAACGGGTGCATTTTCGCGTACCGGTGCACCTGCCCGGACGGCCCGGCGAGGACGAACTGGTTGTACGGCAACCGAACCGAAGGGTGCCGCTGGATTATCGAGCCGCCGATCCAGATGTCACGGGTCTGGGCCTGTTCGCGGAGGAACTGCGTGGTCGGGCCGTCGTGGCCCTCGGCGAGCGTGGTCGAGGCCATCGAGAAACCGGTGGCGAACATCTCGGTCAGGGCGACCACCCGGGCACCCTTGTCCGCGGCGGCCGCGATCTGCGGGCGGAGGTGGGCGAAGTTGGCGTCCTTGTCCTCCCAGGTGATGTCGTGCTGGATCGCTGCGATCTTCATGCCGGACTCCTGACACCGTGCGTCTCCATGGGCGTACCGCTATGCGTACCTGACCGCGCGTTAGAACCGAGTTCCGCCAAGCGCCGTACAGCCTCGTCGAGCACCTCCGGCCGCTTGCAGAAGGCGAATCGCACGAGGGAGCGAGCCGGTCCCGGGTCGACGTAGAAGACCGAACTCGGGACGCCCACGACGCCGATCCGCTCGGCGAGGGCTCGACAGAAGACCAGGCCGTCGGACTCACCCAGTGACGCCACGTCGACGGTCAAGAAGTAGGTGCCCTCGCACGGGTGTACGTCCAGTCCGGTGGCCAGCAGACCGTCACGCAGCTGGTCGCGGCGATCGCGCAGGTTGACCCGGATCGACGCGATCCGGCTCTCCGGAAGCGCCAGACCCGCCACGATCGCGTGCTGGAACGGCGCTCCGTTGACATAGGTGAGGAACTGTTTCGTGGTCGCTACCGCATCGAGCAAGGCCGGGCTCGCACAGACCCAACCGATCTTCCAACCCGTGCAGGAGAACGTCTTTCCGGCTGAGGAGATGGTGATCGTACGGTCGCGCATCCCGGGCAGGGTGGCCATCGGGATGTGCTCGCCGTCGAAGGCCAGATGTTCGTACACCTCGTCGGTCAGCACGAGCAGGTCGCGCTCGATCGCCAGCTCGGCGAGGGCGCTCAACTCGGCTCGGTCCAGGACCCGGCCAGTGGGATTGTGCGGGCTGTTGATCAGGAGCAGTCGGGTCCGCGGTGACAGGGCCGCTCGTACGGCCTCGACGTCCAGCCGGTACTCCGGATGGTGCAGGGTGACTGGCCGCATCACCGCACCAGCTAAGGCGATCGAGGCGGAGTAGCTGTCGTAGGTGGGTTCCAGGACGACCACTTCGTCGCCGGTCTCGCACAGGGCGAGGATGGTTGCCGCGATCGCCTCGGTCGCACCGGCGGTGACCAGGACTTCTCGGTCCGGGTCGTAGCGCAGGCCGTAGTAGCGTTGCTGATGGTCGGCGATCGCCTGGCGCAGGGCCGGGATCCCGCGCCCAGGTGGGTACTGGTTGTGTCCGGCCCGGATCGCAGCCACCGCGGCGTCGACCACCTCCGCCGGGCCATCGGTGTCCGGAAAGCCCTGGCCCAGATTGATCGAGCCGGTACGGATGGCCAGGGCAGACATCTCGGAGAAGATCGTCGTACCGAATCCGCGCATCCGCGAGACCAGGTATCCCTGTTCCGTCACTGCTCCGCCGCCCATCCCGCCAGCTGGACCATGAAGGCGTCCAGGTCCGCGAGCACAGTCGGGTTGGCCACCACCACGGAGTCGTCGACCTCTGCATATTCGTGCACCAGGACGTTGCCGAAACCCATCGCACGGGCAATTGGGTCGCCAAGCTTCGGCTCGATCACGCCGTTCCTGCCCAACAATCGCAGCGCATCAGCATTGGTCGGCGGCATCCCGAGGCGGATCCGGCGACATCGCTGGTCGGTCGCGACGTATCATCGTTGCGGCTGCCGTGGAGGTAACCGAAGCGTGCACCGGCCGCACGAAGTGCCGCGACAATGGCGTCGGCCTCGAGATCCACACGGACCATTGTGGCATCGGGCGGGCCGTGCACGGCGCCCGATTGGGTCGAGACGCCGGGTCTGCGCCAGCAATCGGTTAGCCTGCAGGCCACTCAACGGAGGGGCGAGCCCAGATCATGGCAAGCGTCGACATCACCCGCCAGCACGACCTCGGAGTCGCCGAGGCCAAGCAGCGGGCGCAACCCATGCTGGACGACCTGAAGTCGTCGTTCGGTGTCAGCGGAGGCTGGGAGGGCGACCAGTTCGTGATCACCCAGCCGGCGAAGGGATCCCTTGATGTCACCGACACCACCGTCCGGGTCCAGGTCGACCTGCCCCTGTTTCTCCGCCCCATGAAGGGGGTCGTCGAGTCGAAGATCAACGAATCCCTTGACGAGGCGCTGGCTCCTCATCCCTGACCCTCGGAGCGCAGGGTGCGACGTAGGCGTTGCGGGATCCGGTCGAGGATCTCGTCGAGGTACGTGAGGGCCGGCTCCAGCTGGTCGGGCTTGAAGTGGCCGGGCATCATGTGCAGAGCCTGCTCCCCGCGCAGCGTGAACCCTTCCTCCGGGTGAGCGAGCAGGGGCGTTGGCTGAGATCACCGTAAATGCCCGGTTGAAGTCCTCGCTCTCCAGGAGCACGTCGGTGTTGGCCAGCTTGCCGATCGCCCGGGAGAGGAGCCATTCCGGAGCCACCATCAGATGCGGCATGACCACTGCATGACCACCTCCGTGCGAATACAGACAATCCCCAGGTCGTGGGCACCGTGCTGTTGTTCTTTCCGCTGGAGCGCGTCTTGTATGAGTAGTCCCACGCGATAGCTGGTCGCCCGTCCCAGCTGCCGACCAGCACATTGGTGGCCCGCCGGTCGAAGCCCATATCGAACGGAGCACCAAGAGCCGCGAATCGGTCCAGCACAGCCGGGTCTTCCGCGACGTAGGAGAAACCCATGGTCGCAGCGACTGACCGGATGGCCCCGCGCCGCGTCTTGGCCGCAAATCTGCCGTAGACCGCGGCGCCGATGATCGCCAGGATGATGATCGCCGGCACGATGTAGTAAGCGGTCGGCATGTCAGTTCACCTGCTGAGGCTGCGTCGTACGTGATCCGGGATGTGGTCGAGGATCGCGGCGAGATAGGCCATTGCCCACGGTATGGCCAGCACGCCGATCCGGCCGCGGCTAACCCGGATCGCCTGGCCATCCAGCAACTGGAATCCGCCCCTACCGTGGGCGAGCAGAAAGTGCATGGTCCTGGCATCCAGCACATCGGTGGCGAAGCGGCGATCCTCCGAGGTCACCCGGAAGGCGCGATTGAAATCCTCGCTCTCGAGCTGCACATCATCACCGACCAGCTTGCCCATGGCCCTGGCCAGCGTGCCCTCCGGCAGCACCGACAGCGACGGCGCCCTCAACCCCGAGTGAAGGCAGACCACGCTGAGGTAGTGAGTCTGCGTGCTGTCGCCGGAGCGGGTCATGTACGAGTAGTCGAACGAGACCGCCGGTCGTCCGGCCCACGTACCGGTCAGAATGTGGTGTGCCTGCCGGCCAAAACCGCGGTTGAAAGGGTCACCGAGAGTTTGGAACCTGAACATGAGACTGGGATCGCTTGGAGCATAGGCGAATCCCATTCGCGCACCCAGCGCCGTCATCGCCTGCCGCCGCTTCCTGTTGGCCGAGAAAGCGAGCACCAAGGCAATGCTCACGGCCACGATGACCGCGATCGCCATGATGATCCAAGCGATGACTACGACTTCCACAGCCGCCCTCGGTCCTCCTGGCCCACCAGCACGCGGGAAGTCAGAACTGCACCCGGACCGGCTGGCGCGCCTGCGGATCCTCGATCTCGAAGTACTCGGCCTGGGTGAAGGAGAACATGCCGGCGACGAGATTGCTGGGTACCGACTCGACGCGGGTGTTGTACCCGCGGACGTTGCCGTTGTAGAAGCGGCGCCCGGCGGCGATCCGGTCCTCGGTGTTGGCAAGCTCGCCCTGTAATTGGGCAAAGTTCTCACTCGCCCGCAGATTCGGGTAGTTCTCGGCTACCGCGAACAGACCTCCGATTGCCCGCGTGAAGGCATTCTCGGTGCCCTGCCGTGTCGCCGGTCCGGCGCCGGTTTGGGCCTGCGCCAACGCCGCCCCACGCGCCGCGGTCACGTTCTCGAGGACCTGACGCTCATGGGCGGCGTACCCCTTGACCGCTTCGACGAGGTTGGGGATCAGGTCGAAGCGACGCTGCAGTTCGACGTCGACCTGCTTCCAGGACTCCGCGATCAGGTTCCGCTGGGCGATGAACCGGTTGTAGGCGACCAGGACGTACAAGCCGATCAGGACGACAGTCCCGCCGGCGAGCAGCAGGGTCAGGCTCAGGCCGCTCATGCCCGCGTCCTCTCAGTCGTTTCCGGCAACCACGCCACCAGGGCCGGCCTGCGACGAAGCCGGTCATCCTTCTACGATGCGCGCCACCGGCGCTGAGTTCCCATGCGGGCTCGCGAAGCCATTGGTCGGTGCTATCGGCGTGGTCAGATCGGGGTGATCGACAGCCGCAGGGCGGCCGGGGCCGAGGGCGGTACGGCGGGATGGGTGGGCGGCACCGCGGCCACCCGCTCGTACGGGGCGTCCGGAGCCGGTCGCGAATCGGACTGATTCTTGTTTGGCCACATGGCCATTGCTCGCTCGGCCTGGGCGGTGATCGTCAGGGACGGGTTCACCCCGAGGTTCGCCGAGATCGCTGAACCGTCCACAATGGACAGGCTTGGGTAGCCGTACACGCGATGGTACGGATCGATCACCCCGGTCTGCGTCGAGTCGCTGATCGCGCAACCGCCGATGAAGTGCGCCGTCATCGGGATGTTCACGACGTCGTTCCAGGCCCCACCTGCAACCCCTCCGATCCGATCGGCCACCCGCCTGGCAACGTCATGGCCGGCCGGGATCCAGCTCGGGTTCGGCGCACCGTGTCCCTGTCGGGAGGAGAGCCGCCTACCGAACAGCCCACGCTTGGTGAATGTCGTGATCGAGTTGTCCAGGGTCTGCATGATCAACAGGATGATGGTTTTCTCCGCCCAGCCTTTCGGATTGTGTACGGCGAAAGCCTTGCCACGCAATCGGATCAGCTCCCGCAGCCAGGCCACCGCCCGCGGGCCGCGCTGGTTGCCGTCAGCCAGAGCCGTCTGCAGCAAGCCCATCGCGTCGCTGCCCTTGCCGTAGCGCACCGGCTCGATGTGGGTGGTCGCGTCTGGGTGGATCGACGACGTGATGGACACCCCTCGGGAGAAATCGAGCCCCGGTGCCCAGGTCCGGGCTCCGATGATGGCCTCGGAGTTGGTACGGGTCAGCACACCCAGCCTCGGCGAAAGATTCGGCAGCGCACCCGAGTCCCGCATCCGGTGCAGCAGTTTCGCCGTACCCAACGCTCCGGCCGCGAGCACGACCTGATCGGCGGTGAACGCTTGTCGGGCCTGCTTGACCCACCGTCCGGTCCGTACCGTCTCGATCTCGAATCCCGCATCCGGCTGCTTGGCCGAGATGCGGGTAACGGTGGTCATCGGGTGCACCCGGCCACCGGCGGCTTCGGCGAGATGCAGGTAGTTCTTGGTCAGCGTGTTCTTCGCGTTGTGCCGGCAGCCGGTCATGCAGGCTCCGCAGTTCAGGCAGCCGGCTCGGCGCGGGCCGGCACCGCCGAAGTACGGGTCCTCGACTTCGACGCCGGGATTGCCGAAGAACACGCCCACCGGCGTCGGGCGATAGGTGTGGCCAACCCCTAGGTCCTGCGCCACCCCGAGCAGCACCTCGTCGGCCGCGGTCGTCACCGGGTTGGTCGTCACACCGAGCATCCGCTTGGCCTGGTCGTAGTACGGGCTCAATTCGGCGTGCCAGTCGGTGATGTGTGACCACTGCGGATCCGCGTAGAACGCGCTCGGCGGTTCGTAGAGGGTGTTGGCGTAGTTCAACGACCCTCCGCCGACGCCGGCGCCGGACAGGATCAGCGCGTCGCGCAGCAGCGAGATCCGCTGGATGCCGAAGCAACCGAGTTTCGGCGCCCACAGGAAGTTTCGGGCATCCCATGAGGTCTTTGGGTAGCTCGACTCGTCGAACCGGCGGCCCGCCTCCAGGACGGCGACCCGGTAGCCCTTCTCGGTCAGCCGCAGGGCAGCAACCGAGCCCCCGAACCCACTGCCGACCACGATTACGTCGTAGTGGGTGACCGCCATGGCGCGAGGCTACCCGCGGGTAGGTGCATGTCTCCCAGTCGTTTGGGTAATCCTTTTCGCGCGGGCTACGTGCAGGGGACACAACTGACTTACGATGTAAGGAATCGGGTCTGGCAAGCCAGCGAGACACCGGAACGTCATCTCGTAGTTCCTCGCCGAGGTCTGTTGTTCGCCTGCAGGCCGCTCCGGCACCGTTGGATGAGGAGTGACATGGACAACGATGTGCGCGAATGGTTCCGGCGCCGGACGTACCGAACTGCGGACTTCGACCTGCAACAACTGGCGGACTCCAAACAGCGCAGCGGCGATCGGATCAGCGTGGTGTTGCCGGCGCTGAACGAGGAGCGCACGGTCGGGGAAATCGTCGAGCGGATCCGCGGCTGCCTCGTGGAGGACGTGCCGCTCGTCGACGAACTCGTCGTGATCGACTCCGGATCCCAGGACCGTACGGCTGCGGTGGCGCGGGCCGCGGGTGCTTCAGTGGTCAGCGCCGAGGACTTGCTCGTCTCCCATGGCCGATGGCCAGGCAAGGGCGATGCACTCTGGAAGTCCCTTTTCGCCACGACCGGCGACATCGTCGCCTTTCTCGACGCCGACCTGATCGACTTCGACCCGTCCTTCGTCACCGGGCTCGTCGGCCCGCTACTCACCGATCCCGCCGTGGGCTATGTCAAGGGGCTCTACGACCGTCCACTGCAGACCGTCGAGGGGATCGCACCGGAGGGTGGCGGTCGGGTGACAGAGTTGATCGCCCGTCCTCTGCTCAATGCGATCTGGCCGAAGTTGGCCGGGTTCGTACAGCCACTGTCCGGGGAGTACGCCGGGCGGCGCCGTCTGTTGGAAGCGGTCCCGTTCGCTTCCGGGTACGGGGTCGAGATCGCGCTGCTCATCGACCTGCTCGAGTTGGCCGGACTTGACGCGCTGGCCCAGACCGATCTCGGCGTACGTCGGCACAGCCATCAGGCAGATCCCGCGCTGGGTCGGATGGCGGGCCAGATCCTGCAGACCGCGCTGCACCGGGCGCCGTGGGCGCCGTGGGCCTCGGCGGAATCGACGATGCTCACCCAGTTCCTGCGGGTCGAGGACGGCCACGAGTTCGTCGACTGGGATGTCGCCACCCTGGATCGGCCGCCGATGCGGACCCTTTCCGAGTACGCGCGCCGCGATCGCGAGCTGATCCCCGGCCCGCTTCACGACTGACCAAGGACTCCACCATGAGCCTGAACATCTTGATGAATGCCGGTCCCTGGCTGGCGGTGCCGCCCGGTGGCTACGGCGGGATCGAGAACGTCGTGGCGACCCTGGTGCCCGAACTGCGCGCCCGCGGTCACCGGGTCGTACTGGCCTCGGTCGGCGATTCCTCGCTGCCGGTCGACGGACTGGTCGCTGCCTTCGAGACCGGCCAGTTCCGGTTGCTGGCGGCGCCGTACAACGCCTCCTGCGGTATTGCCCCCGCGCACCTACAGGCGGTCGTGCACGCCGTCCGGGAGGCAGAGGATCTCGGCCGGCCCTTCGACCTGATCCACGATCACATGGAGGTCGTGGGTGCGGCGATGCTCGGCACGGTCGACGGGCCTCCGGTCCTGCAGACCCTGCACTGGGACCTGCACAAGCATCCCGACTTCTATGGCCGCTTCGACGGCCGCGGGCGGGTCTTCTTCGCCGGGGTGTCGCAATCACAGATCGACCGGGCCCCGGCCAACCTTGCCGGGCAGACGATCGGGTACGTGCCGCTCGCCGCCGCCCAGACCGATCAGCGGCCCGCACGACCCGCTGAACGCGAGGACCACCTGCTTGTCCTCGGCCGGATCACGCCGCTGAAGGGGTGCGAGGTCGCGATCCGATTGTCCAGGGAACGCGGGCACCGGCTGGTGCTGGCCGGTCCGGTCGGTGGCCTGCCTGATGTCGCCGCGCTCGGGGCGGCGCTGGCCGACCCGGATTCACCGGTTCGTGACTACCCGGATGTGCGCTACTTCCTCGACGAGATCGCGCCGCATCTCGACGGCGATCAGATCCGCTGGATCGGTAGCGTCAGCGGCCTCGCCAAGGACGACCTGATCCGCCGTTCCCGAGCGGTGCTGTTCCCGCTGCAGTGGGAGGAGCCCGGGGGTACGGCGATGGTGGAGGCGCTCAGCCTCGGTACGCCGGTGATCGGGTTGGCCCGCGGGGTGTTCCCGTCCTTGGTCGAGCACGGGGTCACCGGCTGGATCGCCGAGTCCGAGGCGGAGCTGGCAGGCTTCCTGGAACGCCTCGACGAACTCGATCCGGTGGCCTGCCAACGGATTGCCCGACAACGCTTCTCGCCGGGGGCCATGGCAGTGGCCTACGAGGCGCTGTACCTCGAGGTATTGGCTCGCAGCCGCTGGTCAACTCCGGCCGGTGGCATCGGTCTCGAAGACGGCCGACAGGACATGGCGTCGGCGCTGGCTCAACTCAGTCAGTAGCTGCGGGGCCGTTTCCAGCGGAACCACGTCTGAGACGAGGTGCTCCCGGATGGCGGCGCCGTGCTCCTGCAGGAGCAGGATCGTCTCGTGGGACAGTCGCCGCCGGTCCCAGAAGGATGCTTGGCCGCGAGGAACCCGGCCGATCTGGGCACACCGGATCGAGAGCCCGCTGTGATGGAACTCCTCGCCGAGTCGTACGGCGTCGGCGCCATCGGTGTAGAAGGCCAGATCCACCACGGTTCCCTGCGGGCGCAGCGCCCGTAGGGCCACCGCGAGACTCTGCGCCCGGCCTCGGCACTGGAAGACCACGTCGGCTCCTCGGTCACCCGGTCCGTGCCGCCATCGTTGTTTGAGAGTTGTTGGCAGGTCATCGTTGTCGTCGACCGCGGTGATCCCCAGTCGCTCGGCGGCCGCACGGCGCTGTGGCGTGGGGTCGGCGACGACCACCTCCGCAGCGCCGTACTGGCGCGCGAAGAGTCCGGTCAGCAGTCCGATCAGGCCGCCTCCGGTGACCAACACCAGCCTGCCGCGTACGCCGTCGCCAAGACTTGCGCCTCCCGAGGTTTCGGGCGCGGCATGCAGGATGCCGTTGGCGCAGATCGGGCCGAGGTGTGCGACGTAGACACCGAGCAGCGGGTCCAGGTTGTCCGGCAGCGCCATCACATGCTCGGTCAACATATCCGCGTGATGAACGGTCTTGTGCCCGTAGGCCATCCCGACCAGACCCCCGGTCGGCATAGCCTCGGTCCGTGAGTCGGTGACCCGGGCGACCTCCATGTAACCCAGTCGCCTCACCGGATATCCGGCCGATGGCCGCGAGCGGTCGAACAGGCCCAGTTCGGCGTCCCAGGTCGAGAACAGGTTCGGGTTCGTTCCGCGGAACCAGGTGAGCTCCGTTCCGGCCGACAGCCCGGTGTAGAGCGTCTCGGCGCGGAAGAGCCCCGCTTTCAGGGCAGGCTCGGGCTGCTCGTCGAGTCGGGCCTGCCCAGGAGCATCCACGACGAGCGTGGTGATCGTGCCGGTCATGGCCTGGCTCGATCGGATCGGACGTCCGCAGTCAGCGACACCGGCCGGCCGGTGGCCGCCGATTCGGCTATGGCCAGACCGAGCCGATGGGTACGCAGCGCCTCGGCGTACGGCGCCCTTACGTCGTCCCCGCGTCCGGACACTGCATCGACGAACGCGCGGTCCACGGCGACCTTGGCGTCGTTGCCGGGGGAGCGGGTGGTTGGCGAGCCGTCTCGGCCGATCGTCAGTTGGGTTTCGGTCAGTTCGAGGACGAGTCCGTTGGCGACGATCTCCAGGCCGGCCCTGTGCTTGTGTCGCAGCAGGCTTGAGGCGGTGAGCGTCCCCAGGGCGCCGCTGGCCATCTGCAGCGTGGCCACCGTGACGTCGTCGATGTCGCTGTCCGGGTGCTCCGCTCGCGGACCGCGACTGCCGAACGCGTGGACGGTCTCGACCTCACCGACGAGGACCCGGAGCAGGTCGAGTACGTGCGTGAGCTGTTCCACGACCTGGCCACCGGACCGGTTTCGCCGGACCCACCAGGGGACCGGCGGCACCTTGTCCAGCCAGGAACCGATGACCACCCGAGCCGAGTGCTCGGCCAGGATCTCGGCGGCCTCGGTCACCGTGTCGGAGTAGCGCCAGTGATAGCCGGTGGCCGTGACCAACCCGGCCTTTTGTACGGCAGCCTCGATCTGCTCGGCGACCGCCAGCTCGATCGAGAGCGGCTTCTCCACGAAGAACGGGATGCCCCTGCTGGTGCAGGCCAACTCGGGGGCACCGTGGGCGAAGGGCGGGACGCAGATGTAGACCGCGTCCGGCTTCTCCGCATCCAGCATTCGCTCAGGGTCTGCATACGATCTGGCGCCGCAGGTCGCGGCCAGCGCCGCGGACCGGCCGACGTCCAGATCAGCAATGGCGACGAGGGCAACGTCCGGGAAGCCGCTCAGCGTCTGCGCATGTCGGGCGGCGACGCCTCCGGCACCGATCATGCCGATTCTCAGCGTCGACGGGACCTTCACCCCGCTAGCCTTACGTAGTATGTCCAGTGACCCGCAGCCGGGCTCACCAAGCCGTGCTGATCCAGCAGAATCGGGAATCGAGGGTAATCGCCGCTTGGTTGCAGTCGATCATCGGATAGGCAGGGGTTTTCCGGCCGAAAGTGGTCAATAACCCGGCCATGTTCCGATGATCAACTCGCGGAAGGTTCATGGTCGGCTGAGGAGTTCGGCCAGGTGCTCGGCTCGGGCACCGGCCAGATCGCTGACTTGGGTGCGGCAACTGAATCCGTCGGCCAACAGCCGGTCGTTCGGGCCCATGTCCCTTACGGCCGGCAGCAGCTGATGCTCGGCGATCGCGACCGACACGTCGTGATGGCCGCGTTCGACGCCGAAATTGCCGGCCAGGCCGCAACATCCCCCCAGTCGCAGCACCTCTGCACCGGCCCGGCGGAGCAGGTCGGCATCCGCGGACCAGCTCATGATCGCGTGGTGATGACAGTGCGGCTGGGCGATCAATCGGGTACCGCGCAGATCGGGTGGAGTCCACCCCGGCGTGGCGGTCAACAGTTCGGCCAGCGTCCGGGTCGCCGCGGCGACATCGCGGGCCAGGAGGGCGTCATCCCCGCGCAGCAACTCCTCGGCGTCGTTGCGCAGCACCGCCGTACACGAGGGTTCGACTCCGACGACCAGCGCGCCGGCGGCGACGAACGGGGCAAGTGCCCGGACCGTACGGCGTACCTGCCGCCGCGCCCCGTCCAGCTGACCGGTCGAGATCCAGGTCAGGCCGCAACAGGTGGATCTGCTCGGCACCGTGACCGCGTAGCCGGCGGCCTCCAGCACCGACACCGTCGCCGTACCGATCTCCGGGCTGAAGTGCTCGGTGAAACTGTCGACGAACAGGACGACGCGGCCGTTCGCGGCAGGAGCGCGCGGAGGCTGGGGCCGATGCGACCAGCCGTGCCGAAACGACATGCGGGACAACAACGGCAGCGGTCGACGACGGTCGACTCCGGCGGCCCAGGTAAGGAACCCGTGCAATGACCGAGAGCGCAATAGCCGATTGACCAGCCGCGTGACCGACGGGGTCCGGTGGGCCAGGCCGGCCCAGCGCGGCAGCCAGCCGAGCGCATAGTGCGCACGGGGCCGCAGCCGACGCCGGTAGCGCTGATTGAGTGCCTCTGCTTTGTACGCGGCCATGTCGACGCCGGTCGGGCAGTCCGACGCACAACCCTTGCAGGACAGGCACAGGTCGAGGGCGTCCGACAGTGCGTCGGAGGAGAATCCGTTCGGCCCCAGGTGACCACTGACGACATCCTGGAGAACCCGGGCCCGGCCGCGCGTCGAATCCTTCTCCTCCCGGGTTGCCAGGAAGGACGGGCACATGACTCCGCCGGTAGACGTGTTGTCCGCCAGACACTTTCCCACTCCGGTGCAGCGGTGCACCGCCATCGAGAGGTCTCCACGGTCGTGCCGGTAGGCCATCGTCAGTGACCGGAGTTCCTTGCGGCGCAGCGGCGCAGCTGCAGCAACCCGGATGTCGGAATCAAGCGGTCTCGGAGAGACGATCACTCCCGGGTTCAGCAATCGGTCGGGATCGAAGAGGTCCTTGACCTGCTCGAACAAGCCCAGCGCGGCGGGGGAGTACATCAGCGACAGCAACTCACTGCGGGCTCGACCGTCGCCGTGCTCACCGGACATGGATCCACCGTGGCTGGCCGCGAGCTGTGCAGCGTCGTACACGAAAGCTCGGTACCGCGCCGTCCCACCGATACGGCCGAACGGGAAGTCGATCCGGATGTGCAGGCAGCCGTCGCCGAAGTGACCGTAGGGCAGGCCGGTGACGCCGTGACTGATCATGACGGCTTCGAACTCGCGTACGTACGCACCGAGCCGTTCCGGGGGAACCGCAGCGTCCTCCCAACCGGCGTGCGCCGGCTCTCCCGCGGGAGTGCGGGCAGACAAGCCAGCACCGTCCTCGCGGATCCGCCAAAGTGCCGCTGCAGCAAGCGAATCACGGACTACCAGTGCGTCCAGGGCTGCGCCGTCGGCGATCAGGCCGGGCAACGCGGCCTCGATCTCGTCGGCCTGCCCGGCGAGTTCGACCAGCAACCAGCCCGATCCTCGGGGCAGCGGCGGCACGGCCGCTAGGCCCCGGCGCGCCCGGACCACATCGACGATTCGCCGGTCCAAACCCTCGCATGCAGTGAGTCCGTGCGGCAGCAGTCCAGGCACCGCGTCCGCGGCGGCGGCCATGGACGGGTACCCGAGTACGACCAGGCGCCGAACCGGGGGATCGCGGACCAGCCGGACTTCGGCGGCCAACGTCAGAGCCAGTGTGCCCTCGCTGCCGACCAGTGCCCGGCTGACGTCGAAACCCCGTTCAGGTAGCAGGTGCTCCAGCGAGTAACCAGAAATCTGCCGACCGAACGTGCCGAACTCGGTACGGACGGTTTTCAGGTGTGCGCCGATCATTCTGTTCAGGACGTCCAGCGGCCCGGCCCCGCCGTCGGTGCCAAGCCCCCTGCCGGACGCGCGGTCGGCGACTACATTGGCTCGCGATCCGAGACCCAAGCGTTGCCCACCTCCGGTCAGGACGTCCAGACCGAGGACGTTGTCGCTCGTACGGCCGTACCCGAGAGTTCGCGCCCCGCAAGCATTATTGCCGATCATCCCGCCGATCGTGGCGCGGTTGTAGGTGGACGGGTCCGGTCCGAACCGCAAGCCATGCACAGCCGCTGCTCGCTGCAACGAGGCCTGGACAACACCGGGCTCGACGACCGCCGTACCTGCCACCGGGTCGATGTGCAAGATCCGGTTCAGGTGCCGGCTCACGTCGACAACCACACCGGTACCCACCGCGTTGCCCGCGATGGAGGTGCCCGCACCGCGCATGGTCAGCGGGACCGAGAGCTCGCGGCAGACGTCGAGAGTGGCCACCAGGTCGTCGATGTCTCGGGGAATCACGACTGCGGTCGGCGAGACGCGGTACAACGAGGCATCCGAGGCGTAGAGCGAGCGGCTCAGCGCGCTGTCGTCCACCTCGGCGATGCCGACCCGTCGAAGAGCGGCGACAACCTCACCGGATCCGGCTCCCGTCGATGCCACCCGCCCAGCATGGCCCTTCCACGCGGCCGTCGTCGAACCGCCACCGCCCAACTAACTGGTCAGTAGCCGCATGTCCGGGAGCCTGTTGCTCAATCGCGTGAGAGGGCTTCGGTGTCGATGATGGTCCGGGGTCGAGTGGGCGGGCAGGGGCCGGTTTGGCGTTGCCCGCTGCGGGGGGTGGTGTCTTTCTGGCTGCTGAGGTGATCGGAGGGTGCGCCGGTCGGGCCGGGTCAGGAGGTGGCCGGTCGGGATCGGTGGATCTTGAGCAGGTTGAATGCGGCTGCGGCGAGGTCGATCTCGGCGGCGGCGGCGTGGAGTCCTCGTCTGTTGCATCGGTCGATGATCTTCTTCAGGTTGCCGATGGCGGGTTCGACGGTGGCGCCTCGCCGTTTGTAGAGCTGCGCTCCCTGGGGTGTTCGGAGCCGATGATCCATCACCTGACGGGGGCTGGCCTGTGGTGGCGGGTCTCCGGTCGCGGGTCGTGTGCGGGCGTCGTGGTGGTGTTGCCTGCCCTTGCCCAGGGCGATGAGCCGGTCGGGTCCGGGTGCGGTGAGGTTGTCGTTGCTGGCGTAGCCGGCATCGGCCAGCACGGTGCCGATAGTGATGTCAGCGCGGCCGCTGGCCTGCCGACAGGCCTCGGCGGCCTGTTGTGCGGCGGTCATCATCGACACGAAGGCGGTGGCATCGGCGGTGTTCTGCCCGACGCTGGTGGCCACGATGAGCTGGTCTGCGGTGGCCGCGACCTGGACGTTGTAGCCCTGGATCCAGCCACGCCGGGTCGGCATGATCCGCGACGCGGGGTCGGTGATGTTGGCTCGTGCCGGCGCCACCGAGGCCGCCCGCTCAGCGTGGCGCCTCGCGTATTCCTCAGCCCGGGCCTGCGCCGCGAGGACTGCGGTTCGGGCCAGGCGGATGTCGCGGCTGTCTTCGATGCTGACTGGCGGCCGACCCAAGGGCCGCCGGACCTTGGCCGCCTCGGCGGCCACGACCGCCGCCGCGTAGGCATCGATCTTCTCGTGCTGGGCGGCGATCAGCCGCCTCAGGCGCAGCTGGGCCGCGTGCACCTCCACCTCAGCGGTTCGCCGGCCCGGACCCCGGTCACCGCCGCTGATCGCGGTCATCTCCTTCCTGGCGTTGGCCCTGCGCTCGGCGCTGCCCTGCTCGGCGGCGCGCCGCTCGGCCTCGATCTCGGCCAGCGCGGCCCGGATCCGGGCCGCCCGCGATGCCGGCTCAGCCAGATCATCGGGAACCTCATCGCCTCGGCCCGGGCCATATTCGGCGTCTTCGGCGGCATCGGCCCGCTCGGCCTCGGCCACGATCACCTCGACCTGCTCACGCAGCCACTCCTCACCCCGGTTGGCAGCCAACGAGGCGTTCGCCGCGATCTTGGTGCCATCGATGGCGATCGTGCCGAACCGGCCCAGCCCGGCCCGGGCAGCCAGCATCAGCACCTGGGTGAACAACGATGTGAAGGCCTTATCGTGGGCCTGACGGAACCGGGCGATCACGCTGTGATCAGGAACGTCGGCAGCGCAGATCACCCGGAAGGCGACATCAACCTCACACAGCCGCTCGATCTGCCGAGACGAGCGCACCCCACGGCAATAGGCATAGACCAGCAGGGCCAGCAGCATGTCCGGATCAAACGCAGCCCGGCCCGCCCCAGCGTTGGCGTGCCGGCGATGAAACGCCGAAGTGTCCAACTCCTCGACCACATCGAGCACAAACCACACCAGATGCCCGGCCGGCAACCAATCCCGCATGTCCACCGGCAACAGAAACGGCTGATCCCGAAGAACAGCCCGATACGACCTCGCCACCAGACCATCTTCCAAGATCAACCAGCCGCGTCAGGACGCCACGCCGATTACGCAACAGGCTCGAAGACAGCCGTAGTTACCTGACAACTCGGATCGAGGCGAAACATCAGTGCGCGGCGGCGTCCCAGCTGGCGCCGAAACCGACGGAGACCTCTA
>Ga0136610_1000026_pt1 | contig 26710 bp, 25 predicted proteins | sample AntDrymUQ1342206_2_FD_104804 | JGI IMG/M metagenome (GOLD analysis project Ga0136610, IMG submission 104804) | Polar desert sand microbial communities from Dry Valleys, Antarctica - metaG UQ134 (22.06) | ecosystem: Environmental > Terrestrial > Soil > Desert | place: Antarctica: Dry Valley...
GGGCGAGTACATAACCGTCACCGGCAAGCTCTTTTTCAGAGAGGTGCAGCCCCACTACCTGGGCAATGGCATCGTCGCCTACGTGGGCCAGGAAATCGGAACCGTCGTCTTCCGAGACTCGTCAGGTGAGGTAATTCTGCGAGAGTTCGGACTTGTCAGAATCGGCTACTTGTTCGACACCGAGAACGACTCCGCGCCAGGTGGCACCTTTATCCTCGAAAAGCTGCTGAGCGTGACGGGCCCGCACCCGACCTACGATGAGGACTTCGACTTCTGCGCCTTCCTCGACTCAGAAATCGGTTCTCCCTGACGTAGGCCGCCTGCCATTCCTGCCGAGTCCTGGCAGGGCGTCAGCATCGTTGACGTCGATCCCCTGCTGATCGCACCGCATATGAGTTCGCACATGCGTACCAACTCATGTCAAGGGAGACTGCGCACATCAGGTGAGCGGAACTCCCCCGAGTCCGGCGAGGAGTCCGAGCAAGGCGCAGACGCCGAGCGTACGAAGCACCGACCAGCGCAGCCGGAAGATCATGACCGCCGCGAGCAGCATGATGACCAGTGCGAGCGGGCGTACGGTGCCCAACTCAGGTAGCTCGAAGTTCACCGGTCCCCAAGCGACATCCTGGGTCTGTCCGAAGATCGTGTGCACAGCGAAATACACGGCCAGATTGGCGATCACTCCGACCACGGCGGCGGTGATCCCGGTCAGCGCTGCGGACAGGTTGTTGTTGCCGCGCAGCCGCTCCACGTACGGAGCTCCCAGGAAGATGAACAGGAAACTCGGCAAGAAGGTCACCCAGGTCACGAGCAGGGAGGCCAGCACTGCGGCCGCCCAGGGATCCAGCCCGCCTGGGTCACGGTAGGCACCGAGGAATGCGACGAACTGCACGACCATGATCAGCGGTCCCGGAGTGGTCTCGGCCAGGGCCAGACCACGGACCATTTCTCCGGGCGCCAGCCAGGCATAGGTCTGCACCGCCTGGACGGCGACGTAGGCGAGAACGGCGTAGGCGCCGCCGAAGGTCACCAACGCGGTTCCGGAGAAGAACAATCCTTGCTCGGTCAGGACGCTGTCGGCGCCGGTCAACGCTGCCACCAGAGCCACCGGCGTGAGCCAGAGGACCAGCCCCACCGCGAGTACTCGTGCGGCGCGCCTGCCGGAGGGGCGTTCGGTGTGCAGCGCATCATCCGGAATCAGCGGAGGCGGGCCGTCCGCTGTCTTATGGCCCGCGCTCTGGCTGACTGTGTGCGGGGCAATGCGCCCCAGTCCCCATCCGACCAGTGCCGCCGCTGCGATCACGATCGGGAACGGGACTCCGAACAGAGCCAGGGCGAGGAATGCCGCCAGGGCCAGCAGCACCAGGGCGGGATGTGCGAGAGCTCGTTTGCCGACCCGAATCACCGCATGGGCGACGATGGCGAGCACCGCCGGCGCCAGCCCGGCGAACAACGCGGTCACGGCGGTCGTCGTGCCGAAGGCCACGTAGAAACCCGAGAGCAACAGCAGCGCAAGCATTCCGGGGAGCACGAACAGACCACCCGCGACAATGCCTCCGCGGGTACCGTTCAGCAGCCAGCCGGTGTAGACGGCCAACTGCTGCGCCTCTGGCCCGGGCAGCAGCATGCAGTAGTTCAGTGCGTGCAGGAATCGCTGCTGACCGATCCAGCGCTTCTCGTCGACCAGTGCCCGCTGCATCACCGCGATCTGGCCGGCCGGTCCCCCGAAGGTCTGCAAGGAGATGCTGAACCAGGTCCGCGCCGCCGTGCCGAACGGCACTAGATCGCGTTGTCGGTCTTCCATAGTCCGAGCAGGCCGCGGAAATGCGCGAGGAAGCGCTCGTGCTCGGTCTGCGGGTAGGTCGCTCGTACGGTGTCGACCAGCAGCGCATCGAACTCCGGTGAGCTCATCCATTCCCGCACGATGTCGTCCATGTCGGGCAGCACGCTGGCGCAGAACTCCGTATATCGCTCCGTCTGGAAGTAGGTCTCCGATAGCGCTGCGTAGGCGGTCAGCTTCTCGGCGTAGGTGCGGTCGGAGTCGGCGATCTCGAAGTACTTCGCCGTCTCCAGGTCCAGCCGCGGTCGGCGACCGGTCACCGTGCAGAACAGCGACCACTTCAACAGCGCCGAGATCGCCCACGGGAAGTAGTAGTGCAGCGACGTGATCGCGATGTCCGGGCAGGCGTTGGCGTAGTCGATCGGATACACCTCGGTCCCCCGTACCAGAACCTCGCAGGAGTTGAACTCCCAGCGGAAGAAGGCGTTGATCAGTCGGGAGATGGCAAGCACCTCGGCTCCGGTCTCAGCCGTGAGGAAATCGTGCGACACGGCGTACCGGTCATGCATCGGCAATTCGGGCCGGAAATTCATCACCATGGTCTCGGCGCCGACGGTCAGCGAACGCGCGAACACGTCATAGCCCTCGATGGACTCCTGAAGATGCATCAGCATCTCGCCGGAGTCGTCATAGGCACGATGCAGTTCATCGCGATTACGCACCCTCGAGACGCCGCGCCAGCCACCGCCGTCGAACGGTTTCATGAACAGCGGGTAGCCCAGCTTCTCGGCGATGGTGTCCAGGTCGAAGGCTCGGTTGTACTTCGCTGCCGTGTAGGCCCATCGCGAGTTGTCGACCGGATGCTTGTACGGCACCAGCACGGTCTGGGGGACCTTCAGCCCGAGCCGAAGCATGGCGCAGTACGCCGAGTGCTTCTCCATGGACTGGAAGGTGAAGGGGCTGTTCAGCAGGTACGTGCCATTGACCAGTGCCGCCTTCTTCAGCCACTCTCGAGGGTGGTAGTACCAGTACGCCAGGCGGTCGATCACCAGGTCGGGGCGGACATCCTGGCGCAGGTCGAACGGCTCGATCGTCAGGCGCTGCACCGAGACGTCGTGGGCGGCGCCGTCGGTGGTACGGATCGGGCCAACCCGGGCAAGGAGTTCTTCGAATGCCCGCGGCCAGTCCTCCTCCGCGCCCAGCAACAGACCGATCAGATGCTTCGTGTCGGGCTGGCTCATGGGCAAGGTCTAGCAGAACCGTGGCAGGTGGTGGGACAGTTGTCGCCGCCAGGACGGCCAGTCGTGCGGGACGTCGTGCCCCCATTCATCGAGTTCGCAGCGGATGCCCTTGTGCTGCAACAGGCCGGCCAGGTGCCGCGTCGAGGCCAGCGAGCCGGTGGTGTCCTCCCACTGCCCCTGGCCGACGACAAGCTGCACCGACAGTCGCGACCGCAGCCAATCGAGGTGCTCACCCTCGAGATGCGGAATGAAGTCCGTGGGGTTGTAGAAGTACGCGTCGTCACCTCGTGCGCCCCAGCCGTTCCACGAGGATGGGTCATAGTTGCCGGACAACCCGATGGCCAGCGGGAACAGATCGGCACGCCGCAGAGACAGCAGTACGGCGTGGAAGGCGCCCATCGAGACGCCGACCGTGGCGATGTCCTGGCGCCCCCCGCAGTCGGCGTCGATCAGCGGCACGATCTGGTCGAGAATCCAGGCTTCGAAGCCCTGATGCCGACGGGCTCGCTCCTCGAGCGGAAGCTCATCGTTGGACCAGGTGGCGGCGTCGTGGGCATCGATGCAGAACAGCTTCGCTCGACCAGCATCGAGCAAGTCGCGTGCGGCCTCGACCATGCCGTTGTTCTCGAAGTCGACCGCCCGACCCTGCTCGGAGGCCATGACCAGGAACGGCCTGCCGTAGTGACCGTGCACGACCAACGTTCCTGCGCCGCCGAGCGAGGGAGCCGGCACCTGCACTTCGTCGCGTCTGGTCATGCGGGCGACCATACGGTTGTGAGCAGATCTGTGAGCGCAGGATCCAGAGCGTCGCGCCACGCGATGAAATTGTGCGCATCCGGGACCTCGACCATCCGCGCCGGATACCCCTGGGCCAGGAGCGCACCGGTCATCTGCCGGTTGTTGCCGAGATTCTCCTCGGCGGAGCCGCAGGTCAGCACGACCGGAATGGGCTGTGGATCGGCTGCTGGTCGTCGAGTGGCAAGGACGAATCGAGTGAGTCGGGTGAACCTGGCGAAGTCGCGTTCCTGCGGATCGAGCCGAACGTCGAAGAACGACCCGGACTGCAGGAACAGGCCGCCGAAAACGTTGGGATGCAGACGATGTGCATGCAGCATCGCCAATGCACCGAGGCTCGAGCCCATACCGACCACCGGACCTTCGACGGCCACGGCGTCGGCGACGGCCGGAAGAACTGCGTCCACCAGGGCTCGGGTGTAGGCGTTCTTGGCCGAGTACCACTCGTTACGGGTGCCCGGTGCCAACAGGGCCATCCGAAACTCCGGCAGCCGGCCGGCGCCGATCAGCGCACCGGCGAAACGCGTCAGGTCGGTCAGCTCTGCGTACTCCGGGCCGTCGTTGGCAACCAGCAATGGCATCGGTCGGTCCGGCGTCGAATTTCTCGGCGACCACAGCATCGCCTCCACCGGTCCACCGAGTCCGAGGGTGGGGATGCTGAGCGGGGTGAGTGCCCCGGCGACAGCAACCGAGTTCATCCATGCCGGCTCGCTGTATCCGGGAAACAGGATCACCGACTTGTCCCCGAAGGCTCCTGGTGCGGTCAGCGGGTTGGTCGGATCGACGATGTCTTCGGATCCGCCATCGGAGCGGGCGAGGGTGAGCTTGTACTCCATTCGCGCAACCGGTGGTCTGCGGAAGTTCAGGGCCCATCCGGACCGCGTACGCCGGAAGTCAAGCGGCGTCGTGGTGGATAACGCCGGCGCCAGTCGTACGCCGGCCAGCACGTGATCGGGGTCGACAAGGCTGAAAATGATGCGCTCGGCAGAGACTCTTGGCCCCGTCAGTTCCTCCTCGACTACGGCTGGGGAACTCATAGGGGCAGCGGTCGGTGTTCGTACGGCGTGGAAAGGACGACGGTCGTACGAGTGGACACGCCGGCCGCTGCCCGGATCTCTTGCAGCAGGATTTCCAGCTTTTCCGGACTGGCCACTCGAACCTTGAGGATGTAGCTCTCCTCCCCAGCAACCGAATGACAGGCCTCGACGGCCTCGAGGTGGGCCAGCCGCTCAGGAGCGTCGTCGGGCGCCGCGGAATCGGTCGGCGTGATGGAGACGAAAGCGGTCAGCGCAAGACCGACCAGGTCGGGCCGCACCTGCGCGACGTATCCGGTGATCAAGCCTTGCTTCTCCAGGCGCCGTACCCGCTGATGCACCGCCGACACCGACAGCCCGACCTGTTCGGCGAGGTCGGTCAGGCTCATTCGACCGTCGCGGATCAGGGCGACCAGCAGTTCGCGGTCGACCTTCTGCAGGTCGCTCACGCGCGGCCCCCGAGCATCAGTGCCTACTGCTCTTGGCGACCTTCGCCGGTGAGAGGGCTCGCGCGATCACCAGGCGCTGCACCTGATTGGTTCCCTCGACGATCTGCAGCACCTTGGCCTCACGCATCCAGCGCTCGGCCGGATGATCCTCTACGTATCCCGCGCCGCCAAGGACCTGAACCGCGTCGGTGGTGACCCGCATGACCATGTCGGTCGCGAACAGTTTCGCCATGGCTGCCATTGCGCCGTAGGGCTGTCCGGCGTCGCGGCGACGGGCGGCGTCGAGGTAGAGGGCGCGAGCTGCGGCCACCTGAGTGGCCATGTCGGCGAGCAAGAAGCCCAAGCCTTGGAAGTCGATGATCGCCCGATTGAACTGCTTGCGCTCCTCTGCGTAGGCGACCGCGTAGTCAAGTGCGGCCTGAGCCACCCCGACTGCGCAGGCGGCGATGCCCAATCGCCCACCGTCCAGAGCTGCCAAGGCGATTCGGAAGCCTTGGCCCTCCTCGCCGATGCGGCGGGTCACGGGTACGACGGCGTCGTCGAAGACGATCTGCGCGGTCGGCGAGGAGGCCATTCCCATCTTGTGCTCGGGGGGTTGCGGCGATACCCCGGGCGTTGCAGCCTCGACGAGCACGGTCGAGATGCCGGCGGCCCCGGGACCGCCGGTGCGCAGGAAGGCGCTGTAGTAGTCGGCGACCCCGCCGTGCGTGACCCACGCCTTGGTTCCGCGGATGCGGTAGTCGTCGCCCTCGCGCACCGCGCTGGTCACCAGCGCTGCTGCGTCGCTGCCTGAGTTGGTCTCTGACAAGCAGTACGCACCGAGCCGATCCCCGCCCACCATGGCGGGCAGGAACTCTGCTTTCTGCTGATCAGTGCCGAACGCGGCGACCGGAAAGGCCGACAGCGTGTGCACGCTGACGCCGAGGCCGACCGCGAGCCAGGCACCGGCCAGTTCCTCGACGACCTGGAGGTAGACCTCGTAGGGCTGGGCGCCGCCGCCGTACTCCTGGGCAAAGGGCAGGCCGAGCAGACCCGCTTGTCCCAGGGTGGAGAAGGCATCTCGTGGAAAGCGACCGGCCCGCTCGTCAATTGCGACTCGGGGCCGCAGTTCCCGGGCGGCGAGATCGCCGGTCAGGTCCAGCAGTGCCCGGGCCTCGTCACTGGGCAGGGTTCGAGACACCGGCACGTCAGGCTCCCAGGCTGATCAGGTCGCGGCTGCCGGTGTTGAGTCGCCGCACGCCCTCGGTCGTGCACAGAACGATGTCCTCGATCCGGGCGCCGTAACGGCCGGGGAAATAGATACCTGGCTCGATTGAGAAGGCCATTCCTGCCTCGATCGGCAGGTTGTTGCCGGACACGATGTAGGGATCCTCGTGGACGTCCAGGCCGATCCCGTGGCCCGTTCGATGGATGAAGTTCGGGCCGTACCCGGCCTCGTCGATGATGTTCCGAGCGGTTGCGTCTATGTCCTCGGCCGGAATCCCTGGAGCGACGGCCTGGCAGGCGGCAACCTGGGCGGCCTGCAGGACGGCGTAGAAGTCGGCCACCTCCGAAGACACCACTCCGCCGGCGATATAGGTCCGCGTCGAGTCCGAGCAGTATCCGGCCTCGGTGATCCCGCCGATGTCGACGACGACGACGTCGCCGGCGTCGATGACCCGATCGGAGAGTAGGTGATGCGGGCTGGCGGCGTTCGGGCCGGAGCCGACGATGATGAACTCGGCATGCTCGTGGCCTTCGGTGACGATCGCTTCAGCGATGTCGCGGCCCACCTCGCGTTCGGTACGTCCCGGGCGTAGCCACTGGCCCATCCGGGCGTGGACCCGGTCAATGGCCTCCCCGGCTTCCAGCAGGGCGGCTGCTTCAGCCGCGTCCTTACGCATCCGCAGCTGGGCCATCAGCGGTCCGGCCAATTCCCATGGGTTGCCAGTTGCCGAGAGGAGTTGGGAGACATGCTCGGCCCACATCCGGTTTCCGATACCGACGGTGCCCGCCGCGCGTGTCTTCCGGAGTTGCCCGGCCACGATGGCGAACGGGTTCTCGGTCTCCGCCCAGGGCCGCAGCTCAGTGGTGGCGCCGGCGGCCTCGACCATGGGAGCTTCGAGCTCGGGTATGACCAGAACCGGCTCGCCATCAGCCGGAACGACGAGACAGGTCAGTCGCTCGGACACATGGGCGTTGTAGCCGGTCAAGTACCGCAGGTCCGTGCCCGCGGGCAACAGCACTGCCGCCCAGCCGGCCTCCGCGACGGCACGTTGGGCGCGGCCGAGTCGATCAGCAGCCGCCGTGGAGGTGGTGGTCACTCCAGAAGCCTAATCGGCCCCCTACAGTCCGATGCTGTGAGCCTGATGTTGCTGGACTCGGCCAGCCTCTACTTCCGGACCTTCTACGGCATACCCGACACGGTGGTCTCACCGGACGGGATCCCGGTGAACGCGGCTCGGGGGTTTCTTGACGCGATCGCCACCCTGGTCCGCACCCGACGTCCCACCGACCTGGTCGCCTGTTGGGACGACGATTGGCGTCCGGCGTTCAGGGTCGATGCCATTCCGTCGTACAAGTCGCACCGGGTCGTGGAGGACGAACCCGAACTCGGCGACACTCCCGACGGACTGGGCCATCAGGTGCCGATCATCGCCGACCTGCTCGAAGCCGCCGGCATCTGCCGCGTCGGCTCAGCTGGCTTCGAAGCCGACGACGTGATCGGCACGTTGGCCACCCGGGCCAACGGTGCGGTCGACGTCGTCACCGGCGACCGGGATCTCTTCCAGCTCGTTCGAGACGATCAACCGATCCGCGTCCTGTACACAGCGAAGGGCTTGGGCAACCTGGAGACCGTGGACGAGGCATGGATCGCCGCGAAGTACGGCATTCCCGGGCAGGGGTACGCCGACTACGCCGTGCTGCGCGGTGACCCCAGCGACGGATTGCCGGGTGTCAAGGGAATCGGCGACAAGACCGCAGCTGCGCTCATCACGGCATATGGCTCGGTGGACGGCATTCTCGACGCCGCTCGCGGTCGGGCCACGCCCACCGGCGCGCTGACCGCAGGTGTACTGCGCAAGCTCGCGGCGGCGGTGGACTACCTCGCCGTCGCACACCTTGTCGTGCTGGTACGGCGCGACTGCCCGCTGCCGGAGCTGACAACTCAGCTACCGAGCGCACCGGCAGACCCGGACCGACTCGCGCAACTCGGCACCCGGTGGGGCCTGCAGTCAGCGCTCAACCGGCTTCGCGAGGCACTGGCCTGGCCCTGAGGCCGCCCGGTTGCTGGCGTTCCTGGTCACTGGCGTTCCTGCCAGGTGTAGTTGCCGTCCTCGTCGCTGATCTCGATGGTCACGGTGACATCCTCGGAGTCCTCGGTCATGCCGGTGCATTCGTACGTGCTTCCGACCTCGACCTCCATGTCGGCGGGGCAGGTCAGCTCGACGCTGACTCCCTCCTGGTCCTGGAACTGAGCCGCCACATCGGTTTCCACCGCAACTGGGTCGAGCACGGTCTTCGCGAGTACGACGGTCGGCAGCAGGATCGCTGCGGCCAGGATCAGAACCGCGACCACGGCGAGGGCCACGATCAGTCCGGTGTTGCGCTTCTTGGCCGGGGCGGAGGGATATCCGGTGCCATAGCCCTGCCCTTGGCCCTGCTGGCCGGGATAACCCCCCTGCTGCGCGGCCCCGTACCCCGGCTGCGCACCATAGGACGGCTGTCCCGCGCCGACTCCGCCGTACGGGGTGGCGTAACCCGGCTGAGCCTGGGGTGCGCCGTATGCTGCCTGACTTCCGTACTGCTGGCCCTGCTGGCCGCCGTAGCCACCGGGGCCAGGACCGGGCGCTGCGCCGTGACCCGAAGCCGAGGACTGACCGCCGCCGTACTGCTGCGTCGGGTATTCGCTGCCGTACGTGCTGGCCGGTGGGCTCTGACCGGCGGTGGAACCACCGACGCCGAACTGTTGGGTGGGCGCGGCTGTTCCGGAGTACCCGGAGGCAGGCGCACCCCCTGCGGCGGCTCCCGCACCCCAGCTCGAGGCGCTCTGCTGATCGGGGCGGGACTGCTGGCCCCATTGCGATGAAGACTGCTGGGCTGAGGAGGCAGATCCATGCTCGCCGGTCACTGGCGGGGGGGAACCGAACAACGGGCCAGTCCCACCGGTCGGGCTGACCGGGGGGCTTGGTTGGCTCGATGGAGCAGGCGGACTGGGCGGGGTGGTGGACGACTGCCCCCACCCCGAGGCAGAGGACTGCTCAGGTGAGTAGGAACCCGCTGCCGGGCTCGAGGTCGGCGGCTGTCCCCAACCAGAGGACACGGAGGGGCTGCCCGGTGCAGACGGGGGCGAGGCAGCAGCCGGAGTCTGCGGGGTGGGCTGCTGGCTCCACCCGGATCCGGACTGATTCCTGGACGCGGGCGGTGGAGCCTGTCCCCAGCCGGATGCCGAGGAGCCCTGACCCGGCGGCGGCGGCGCCTGTTCGGGTCGCTCGGATCTCTCGGGCTGCTCGGCCGGCTTGTCCGGAGGCGGCGGCTGACCCCAACCCGAATGCTGATCGGAAGGCGGCTGCGCGGAATCGGAGGACCCGTTCGGCTGCTCGCCACCGCCCTGCGGTGGGTTGGTCATCAATGCTCCTCTGATCGGATCGGTTCCGGCACGTGGGGCTCACACATTGTGTACTACCGCCGGATCTCCCGCTTCCACCACGCCACGACGTAGGGCAGTGACGGCGCGCGCCGCCACACCGGCGACCCCGCGATCGGCGGGAGCCGCGCCCGTACCACGGCCCGAGAGGTCGCCAACCCGGGCGAGCTGTCCGAGCACGTCGATGAGCTGACGCATCCACCGGACGAAGTCCCCACCTGTCAACTCGGTACCTTCCTCCCGCGCCGAGCGCAGCACCCGATCCAGCGACTCTCCCCGCGCCCACCGCAGCGTCGCGCCGGCCAGGCCCGGATCCAGCTCCCGAGTCAATGACAGTCCGTACTCCGATTCGAGAGCGCGAAGTCGGTCCGTGACTTCCTGCAGGTCGGCCAGCCGGTCGCCGACCAGTGGTGTGGGCGGAGACCACACAGCCACCAGGTCCCGTCTCGCCTCGTAGACCAAGGCGGAGACACAGGCGGCGAGCTCGGCCGGCCCAAGCCCGTCGAAGGTGCCCTCCCGTAGGCACTCGGCGGTGGCCAGGTCGGTCTCGCTCCAGATCCGGGTGAGTCCGCGACCGGCGTTCGACAACGCGTCCGGCGGGGCCTTGCCGGTCAGATAGCCGAGATGTTCGAGCAGCTCACAGATGCGATCAAAGGATCGGGCGATGGAACCGGTGCGCTCCTCGATCCGAGCCCTGACGGCGTCGGTCTCCCTGTTCAGCTGACTCCACCGGCGCGCCCAGCGCGCGTGTTCCTCGCGGTCCGGACATGAATGACAGGGATGGGCTCGAAGCTCGGCTCGAAGCCGCGCGATCTCTGCATCGTTCGCGGCTCCCTGTCGCCGCCGTGTGCTGATCTGGCGAGCGCCGAGACCGGACTCGGTACGGGCGGTTCGCAGACTGGACGCGAGATCGCGGCGAGCCACCGGGCTGCGGTGGTTGAAGTTCTTGGGCACCCTGATTCGGGCCAACGGCTGCGCGGGCACCGGGAAGTCGGCACCGCTCAACCGGCCTGTCCAGCGTTGCTCGGTCAGGACGAGCGGGCGCGGATCGGACAACGGCGAGACGCCGGGATCGAGGACTACGGCCAGACCTTGTCGACGGCCGTGCGGTACTCGGATGACGTCTCCGATCCGCAGTTCCGCCAGGGCCCGGATGGCATCGGCGCGCCGCAGCTGTGCTCCGGCCCGGGCCAGATCAGCCTCGCGTCGGCTCAACTCCATTCGCAGCGCGTCGTAGGAGCGAAAATTTCCGTAGTCGCAGGCCATCTCGGCCGCGAAGTCAGCAAGGGTCTTCTCGTTGGTGGTGACCCGCCGGTGCAGGCCGACCACATCACGGTCGGCCTGGAACTGGGCGAAGGAATACCCCAGAAGGTCCCGAGCGGCGCTCCGGCCGAGTTGGGAGACCAGGTTGGCGGCCATGTTGTACGACGGGGCGAAGGAGGACCGCAGCGGGTACGTACGCGTCGAGGCCAGGCCGCCGACCGCCGCAGGGTCGAGTTCCGGTGACCACGCAACGACCGCATGTCCGTCGATGTCGATCCCACGTCGCCCGGCCCGGCCGGTCAGCTGGGTGTACTCCCCCGCGGTCAGCGGGGCGTGTCGGTCACCGTTCCACTTCGTCAGTCGCTCCAGCACCACGGATCTGGCTGGCATGTTGATGCCCAGTGCCAGTGTCTCCGTCGCGAACACCGCCTTGACCAGACCGCGGACGAATAGCTCCTCCACGGTCTCCTTGAATGCCGGGATGAGTCCGGCGTGGTGAGCAGCGATCCCGGCCCGCAGTGCCTCGACCCACTCCCAGTAGCCGAGAATGGCCAGATCCTCGTCCGGAAGCCCCGCGCAGTGCTCGGAAACGATCTCGGTGATCTGCTCGCGTTCCTCGTCGGTGGTCAGCCTTAGTCCGCTGCGCACGACCTGGCTGACGGCTGCGTCACAGGCGGCCCGGCTGAAGATGAAGGTGATCGCCGGCAACAGCCCGTCGCGGTCCAGCCGGGCGAGGACATCCGCACGATGTGGCGGTCGCCATGGTTGGCGTCGTTCGTAACCTCCGCCGCGGACTCGGTCACGACCGGACCCTCGTCCTCGGGTCTCGGCCGACCAGAGTCCGGTCTGGGCATGTCGCACGGCTTGTTGGAGCTGCGGGTTCATTGACGGGGCTGCCGTGCCGTCCGAGCGGCGATGGGTGGCGAACAGGTCGAACAGCCGGGTGCCGACCATCATGTGCTGCCACAGGGGTACCGGCCGATCGTCGCTGACCACGATCGCGGTGTTGCCTCGTACGGCGACCAGCCATGCGCCGAACTCCTCGGCGTTGCTCACCGTGGCCGAGAGCGAGACCAGGGCAACGGAATCCGGCAGGTGGATGATCACCTCCTCCCACACGGCCCCGCGGAAGCGATCGGCCAGGTAGTGCACCTCGTCCATGACGACGAAGCCCAAGCCGGTGAGGGCGTCGGAGCCGGTGTAGAGCATGTTGCGAAGCACCTCAGTGGTCATCACCACGATCGGTGCGTCGCCGTTCTCCGTACGGTCACCGGTCAACAGGCCGACTCGTTGTCGGCCGTGCCGGCGTACCAGATCGTTGTACTTCTGGTTGGACAGTGCCTTGATCGGGGTGGTGTAGAAGCACTTTCGGCCGGCATGCAGAGCCAGGTGTACGGCGAACTCGCCCACCACCGTCTTGCCGGCTCCAGTGGGTGCGGCGATCAGTGCTCCGTGTCCCTCTTCCAGCGCCTGGCAGCCCTCGATCTGAAATGGGTCCAGGTCGAAGCCGATCTCAGCGGCGAACTCGGTGAGCTGCGGGGAGGCCGCCCGTCGTCGCGCCCGGGCATGGTTGTCCGCATGGCTGGCCACACCCGCAAGGCTATGGCGCCCGATGTTCAGCTGCTGTCTGCAGGATGCGCAATGCCCCCGGCTGGCAGGTTGCGGTCACCGGGAGCGCTGAGATCGGCTCGCCATCGGCGTAGGCGGTGACAGCGGGAATCGCGGTGCTGCGCAGGGAGATCGACCGAGCACGGTAGGTGGTCACGGCCGGATGAGCCAGGTGCTCGCCACGGCGCAGGGTCGGCGTAACCCGGATCAGCCGCGCACGGCTGACCTGACCGACAACGGTGAGGTCGAGCAGGCCATCCTGCGGATCAGCCCGGGGACAGATCGGAATACCCCCGCCGTAGGTTGAGGTGTTCCCGATCGCCACCAGAGTCGCGAGGACCTCCACCGGCTGGTCGTCCATCTCGATGGTCATCTCTACGGCGCGGAGCCTGGCCAGTTCGGCGAGCAGGGCGAGGTCGTAGCGGCGTGGGCCATGCGGCCAGCGCATCCGGTTCGCTCGATCGTTGACGGCTGAGTCGAAGCCCGCGCACAGGACAGTGGCCCACCACCGCTGGCCGCTGCGCCCGAGATCGACGGTGCGGAGGTCTCCGCGCTCAAGTGCATCTGCGACGACGGTCGCGGCCTGCGACATGTCGCCTGGAAGGCCCAACGCGGCAGCGAAGTCATTTCCGGTGCCGGCCGCCACGATGCCCAGCGCGGTCGGGGTCCTGGCCAGCTCCTGGATGACGAGGTGGCAAAGCCCATCGCCGCCGATCACCACGACGGCGACGTCGCCCCGCTGCACCGCCTCGGCCGCAATGGCGCGCGTACCAGGGACTGAGTCCGCTGATCGGATCGCGACGAGTATGCCGCGATCGAGCAGGACCGTGGCTACTCGCTGGGCGGTCACGGCGGCATCGCCGCGTCCCGCGTGCGGATTGACCAACAACGTGATCCCGCTGCCCGACGACATCAGTCAGCGGGTCGGTTCTGAGCCACGACCTGATTCCCCGTCGCGCCGATCCTCGGGACCGAGGCGCTCTTCCGACGCCGCCGGCATCGAGTCCGTCGGTGCGGGCGATTCGAGCTCTGGCGGCTCGTCGAGCCTGGATGGCGAGGCATCCAGTGGCGAGGCCTCGTCGTCGTCGAGGTCGTGGTAGCCGGCGATCGCGTCGCGCCTGGCGCGCCGCTTGTCCACCAGGCGGGCGACCTGGATGGCCGCTTCGAAGAGCAGGATCATCGGACCCCCCATGGCCAGCATGGTGAACGGGTCTTGGGTGGGGGTGATGAATGCGGCGAAGACCAAGGTCAGGAAGAACGCCCATCGCCGGCTCCTGGCCATGAGCTGGTAGGACAACACGCCGACGAAGTTGAGCATCAGCGCGACCAAGGGCACTTGAAATGAGATGCCGAAGGCCACCAGCAGGAGCACGACGAAGCCGACGTACTCCGGCGCGGTGAGCAGCGGGGTGACCCCCTCTCCGGCGATGCTGAGCAGGAGCTTCAACCCATTTCGCAGGGTGACGTAGGCCAGTACGGTCCCGCCGGCGAACAGCAGCGAGGACAGGCCCACGAAGACCACCGTGTAGCGCTTCTCGTTGCGCTTGAGCCCTGGGGTTACGAAGGCCCACAGCTGGTAGAGCCAGAACGGCGAGGACAGGATGATTCCGCCGATGAACGAGACCTTCAGGCGGAGCAGGAACCCACCGAGGACATCGGTGACTATCAGCGTGCACTCCTGCCCTTCCACGCTGAAACGCAGGTCGCTGGGCAGATCGCAGTAGGGGGCCTTGATGAAGTCGAGCAGCCCGTTGTTGTACCAGAGGAACGTCGCGACGGCGCCGACGAAGATGAACACGAACGCCTTGACCAGGCGGTTGCGCAACTCCCGCAGATGCGAGACCAAGCTCATCGTCGCCGCCGCATTGTCCCGCTGACGCCATCGTCGAAGGCGGGCGGAAAAACGGCGTTTCGCCGGGCCGGTCACCGGATCAGGGCTCCCTGCTCGACGGGCTGGTCAACGGACGGTTGGCGCGGTACTGGGTGGCAGATCGGCCGTACGGGCGAGTCGTGCGGATCGGTTCAGCGCGGCGTCTCGTACTCCGGGTACGGCTTGTGCTGTTGGCCCTCTGCGGTGGCCGGCGGCGAAGCCACTACCGGATCCTGTCCGGGCACGGTCGGCGAGGTGGGTGGCAGCTGACCACGGACGGTCTCGGCCTCGGCCTTGGTACGAACGTCGTCGTCCTTCATGCCCTTCATCTCGCCCTTGAAGATGCGCATCGAACGACCCAGTGAGCGCGAGGCGTCCGGCAATTTCTTATAACCGAACAACAGCAGAATGGCGAGCACGATCAACGCGATCTCGAGTGGTCCGAGTCCCATGGTTCTCCTCTTAGCAGTGGTGGACCAAGTCTACGCGTGTCGGCCGAGGCCCCGTGTCGTTTCGGTTCCGTCCTGCATTCGCAGCGTCTGTGCCCTGCGGATCCCTTGGGTGAGCGCTTGGACCTGTGGCGCCACCGCGGCCTGCGCGTCGCCGAGGGCATCACGCAATCGTTTCAAGTGCCCGAACAGGCCGTACCCGAGTACCGCGAGCAGTAGCAGCGCTCCGGTCCCGACGACGATCCAGACGATCTGCGTCATGGGATCAACCTAGGCCATCGCCGTGCCGGCCGCGGGCGTGTCGTAGGCCGCCAGTGCCTGCCGCGCCTCCTGAGCGATCGCGGCCGCGAGCGCCGGGGGGTCCAGGACCTGGGCAGCGCCTCCCAGCCCTGCCACCAAACGCCGTACCCACGTCGTCTCGGTGGAGCGGAGGGTGACCAACAGGCCGTCGCCGTCCTCGGCCACGCTCTGGCACGGGTAGTAGTCCGCGACCCAGCGAGCCCAGGGCAGCAACCGCAGACGGACCTCGATGTCCTCCGGTGAGGGCAGGAAGAGTCCGCCGGAGATGTCGCGGGGGGCGACGTCGCGAGGCGGACGGGACGCCTCGTCGAGCTGGCCCAGTTCCTCGATCCGATCCAGACGGAACATCCGGACCCCTTCAGCCCGGCGGCACCAGGCCTCGAGGTACCAGTGTCCGTCGACCAGGAGCAACCGCATGGGATCGACGGTCCGCTCGGTGCGTGCGTCGCGGCCGGCGGAATAGTAGGTCAACCGGACTGCCTGGGCGGCCCTCAGCGCACGACGCAGTATTGCCAACCGAGCGTCCTGCCCGTCGACGGCCACGGTCACGGCCGCGGCCGCCTGGGCCTGCGCACCCGCAGCATCCTCGATCTTGGCCAGCGCCCGGCTGACCGCCTCTTGTTCGATCAGTCCAGGTGTGGCAGCCAAGGTTCTCAATGCCACGATCAGAGCGACCGCCTCGTGGGTGGTCAGCCGCAACGGGCGGCTCATCCCGGCATCGAAAGTCACCGCGACGTGATCGTCGTCGTCGAAGGAAAGGTCGATCAGGTCTCCCGGGCCGTGGCCTGGCAGTCCGCACATCCAGAGCAGATTGAGGTCCTCGCGTAGTTCATCCGCACTGATACCGAAGTCTCCGGCGGCAGAGCTGATCTCGATGTCGGGATGAGCCTGGAGGTACGGGATGAGCGCCAGCAGGCGGGGCACCCGATCCGCGCTCGCGTTCATGAGTTCTCCTCGGCCGGCGCCTGCGACATCGCGGCAAGGCGCGACAGCCGTCGGATGACCGCCTCGCGAAGCGCTGCCGGTTCCTCCACGAACGCGTCGACGCCAAAACTGGTGACCCGGTCAGCCAGAGCTTGGAGGTCGGAGAGCGGGACCTCGATCAGATCGGGATCGTCGGCCGATGCCTTACCTGCCCGACGCAGCCCTTCGGCGGCGCCCGCACGTACCCGGATCCGCGCGGTGACCTCGCTGGCGGGTGTGACCGAGGCGACCATGGCCACCAGATCCAGATCCTCGGGGCGCTCGAAGGCCCCAGCCGGACCGACGGCCTTGGGCCGACCGGCGAACCGGCTGAGTCGGAAGGCCCGGGGCGCTTCTCGACCGAGGTCATGGCCGGCGACGTACCACCGGCCACGTCTGGCCACGACCCCCCAGGGATGGATGCGGCGCGGAGTCGGCTCCGATCCGTCTGGACGTCGGTAGTCGAAGCGCAATTCGCGCCGATCAGCAGCGGCGGCGAAGCACACCCCGAACGCCGGTTCGCCGGAGTCAAGTCGGGGTTCGAGGGGTACGGCGGCGTGCTCGTCGAGGCTCACACCGGCAGCCCGCAGCTTGTGCAGCGCACCCTCGGCAGCTCCAGCCAGGGCGGCGGAGTGCCACAGCCGGACGGCCAGACCCACAGCCGCTGCCTCGTCGGCGGCCAAGGATATGGGCGGGAGTTCATAGGCGTCTCTGGCGATCCGGTATCCGTCCTCGTCGTCGAAGGCCGACGTCCGACCGGTCTGAAGCGGGACGCCGATCTCGCGCAGCTCCGCCTTGTCCCGTTCGAACATCCGCTTGAAGGCTTCCTTCGCCCGGTCGGTGCCGTCGTCGGCCTCATAGCCCGGGACAGCCCGGCGGATCTGCTCGGCGGTGAGGTAATGCCGGGTGGCCAGCAGGCAGATCACGAGGTTCACCAGGCGCTCTGGACGACGGGTGGACACGACGCAACGCTAACCGAGTTCTGCGATTCGGATAACGTCGCGCCCCGTGATTGCTTGGCGCGTCGGGACGGTGGCCTCTACCGGCCCCGAGTGGAACGGCGCACTCGAGCTCCAGGTGCATGTCGAGGATCAGACGATTCGCGCGCTTGCCTACCCGCGGCTCGTCGGGCGACCGCAAGCCGGCGACACAGTGGTGTTGAACACCACTGCGTTGAATCTTGGACTCGGGACAGGGGGGTACGCACTTGTCGTTGCCATCCCGTCGCGGTTACCGGCCGACCCAGGCGCTGGCGGCCACCTGGTCAAAGGCCGCTACCTTCCCACCCAGGCCACCGTGTTGGGCGTCGACGAACAGGATTCCCCGCATCATCAGATCCTTCGTGATGCCGAGTCCCTTGACGGCATGCCGGTGGTGATCGCAGACCTGCACTCAGCTCTGCCTGCCATTCTGGCCGGAATTCACCTCGACGGGCCCACGATCAAGGTTGCCTACGTCATGACCGACGGGGGGGCCCTGGTCGCCTGGTTCTCCCGCACCCTGTCTGCCCTTTCCAGCCAGCTGGTCGGAACGGTGACCGTGGGCCAGGCGGTCGGCGGTGATCTGGAGGCGGTGACAGTGCACACCGGACTGCTGGCCGCCAAGCATGTGCTCGGAGCCGATATCGCGATCGTGACGCAAGGACCGGGCAACCTCGGAACTGGCACCACCTGGGGTTTCTCGGGGATGGCAGCCGGCGAAACCGCCAATGCCGTCGCTCTCTTGGAGGGCCTACCCGTGGGCGCCCTGCGGATCAGCGACGCGGACCCCCGCTCACGGCATCGTGGCGTCTCGCACCATTCGCTGACCGCCTTCGGTCGGGTCGCGCTGTCTGGCCTGGACCTTCCGTTGCCTGAGGGGCTCCCGGCCACTCTCGCGGCACAGGTCGAAGACGACCTCGCCGCCCAACCCGAGCGCAACCGAGTCATCTATGTCTCGGATCATGGATTGTTGAACGCGTTGGTCGACAGCCCGGTGCGGCTGTCCACGATGGGCCGCGGCCTGGAGGAGGACCGCTGGTATTTCCTGGCCGCGGCCGCTGCGGGTCGCCACGCCGCCGCCTTGCTGGGGTCCTGACGCTCACCCCCCGCCGGTGGCGCCGCCCACATCCCCCGGGTGATAGCCGTAGCGCAGCAAACCCGGCAGGCTGAGGGCAGTCACTTTCAGCTTGATGCTCGGCCGCATGCTGCGCCGCCATTCCTCGTCGAAGCGGATGTTCTGCGGACCGGTCCGCAGGCGCATGGGATTGCCCCAGATCCCGTGGTCACCGACAAGGTCGACTTCGTTGCCACGCAGGAAACGGAGGTCATCGGCCGAGGCCGGGATGCCCAAGAAGGCCACCACTTTCCGGAACTCGGGCTCAGGATCGGCGACGAAGTCCTCGTAGCGCAGCAGCCGCCGCGGGAGGTTGCAGCTGCGACCGAGGGCCTCCAGGAGGAAGTTGAACACCATCCAGCGGGCCGCGGTGCGTCCCGGCGGCACCTGGCCCATCTGGCGGTTCTCGATGTCCAATCGAGGGACCTGCTTCGACCGGGAGTAGGCGACGCCGCGGCTGTCCCGCACCAGATGCACGACCCGGGTGTCCAGGCCATCGGTCCGCGCACGCAGGTAGGCCTCGCCGGGCAGCTTGGAATTGTCCACCACGACGGCGCACCCGCTGGCGGCCCGCACTGCCTCGAAGAGCCCCCGGGTCAGATCGGCGTACTCCTTCAGCTCATCGGACCTGCTCGAAGTGCGGCCCGCTGCTGCGCGGGCCAGCTCGCCGTGGGTCCCGAGGCGCAACCGAAGCCGTTGCGCCCGCTCGGCGTCCACAGCGTCCCAGCCGCCGAATGCGATCTTGCCGACTTGTGTCCAGAACGGGCAGTCCAGGAACGCCTCACCGCACGAGCAGGGCAGGTTCCCGATGACACCGTGCCGCCAGAGGTAACAGATCTCCCCGACATTCGTGCAGTTCGGAAGGCGGTTGAGCATTCGGCAGAGCAGGGTGCTGCCGCTGCGCCCGACACCACCCACGAAGGCCACGGAGACTGGCTTGCTGGTGCGCGTCATGCGGGCGAGTAACCCATTCGGCGCATCTGCTGCTCACAGCGTTCGTTGATCAACTCGACGAATCGGGACGGCATCTCCTCGCGCCAGCTGTCGATCTGGCCACTGCGGAAGGTGGCACTGGTGGTGGAGAAGATCGACTCGGCAACTCGATCGACCTCGGCGCTCCGCCCGGCAAGTTCGAGGAACCGCAGGATGTCGGTGACCAGCATGCGCTGCCGCCGCGCCGAACCGCCGCCCTGCGCGCCGATCAGGTCCTCGTAGCGCACCACGCATACCCCTGGCTCATCTAACCAGGGCACGAAACGGTCCAGCCGTTCGGCCAGAGAGGGAAGTGCAGGACTATTGTCGCGTTGCGGCACGCCGGTGATCACAGCGCGGATGCGATCGTCGAGATTCGGAAATTCGGACAAGCTGCGCGCGTGCAGAGGATGACGTGGGTGCGCGTGCATGAAGTTCGCCGCCGAAAGCGCGATGGCGCGTGGATCTCGGATGCTCAGGATGGTGCGACAGCCCACGGCGGACAGAACCGCCGAAATGTCCTCCTGATGCCGGATGTGACCGGTCATGTACTGCCCCGAGCGGAGCTGCCGTATGACCTTCCTCAACTCGGCAAGGCTCTCCTCGTGTGACCCCCCGGGCCTGCCGGCACCGCTGAAGGAGAAGTGGATGCCGGAGAACTGAATTGCCGGGATGGCATCCAGCAACGACATCAGAACGTGCGTGCCGGCCTTGGGAATGCTGTTGGCAAGGACCCTGGGGCCCGTTCTGGGTGGTCCCAGCCGGGTGTAGAGCCGGTACCCGGCGATGCCGAGTGGCCGCAGCGCCGGACTGTTCCTGACCTTTCGCGCGAGTCTGCTGTTCAGCATCAGGGCTTCGATTCTGGGCGCGAGGGCTCGTCGAATGCCGCGAGGAGTTCTTGGCGTTCCTGGCGCACCTGAGCGCGCTTCTTCCGTCTGTGTACGAGCATCACGATCGTCGCGAACGGATTCAGGGAGGACACGCCTATCCAGAAGAAGGGCCTAGTCCTGCGCGCGAAGACCGCGCCGAGGAAGAACACCCAGAGATAGGCCACGAAGCTGCTGATCGCGGCGCCGACCGCGCCGTAGGCCGGCAGCAATGCGAAGTTCAGACCGATGCTGAGAACCGCGCCGATGGCGTTACGGACGATCGCCTCCCGGTACAGGCGATCCCAGTTGGTGATGAAGAGCAGTACCCCACCGATACAGACGAACGGCGTTGGCAGGGCCAGCAGCACGATGATCAGGCTGGTGTCCTCGAAGCCGGGACCGAGCAGCACCGGAGCCAGCGGGGCAACGATGAAGATCAGGCCCAAGGTGAGCAGGTATCCGAGCAGCACCAGCACCTTGGTGACCGCGATCAGCTCGGTCCGGTAGCGCTCCGGGTCGGAGTTCTTGAGCTTGAGCAAGCGTGGCGCAACGGACAGGAACAGAGCCAGCAAGGCGAATCGAGGCGCCTCGGCCATGCTGGAAGCGATGGCGAACAATCCGGCTTCGGACAGGCCGGACAGCCAGCCAACCATCGCCTGGTCGAGACGCAGGTAGATCAACGCGCTGCTCGAGGTCACCAGCAGGGGCAGAAACTCCTTGAGGGTTCCGCGGACCCGGCTGAAGTCCAGAGCCCAATGGTGGTTGTCCGACATCCGCCGGTAGGCGATCCACATGCCGACTCCGGCCAGCGCCGCCTCGATCACGTACGTCCATGCCACTGCAACCACGCTGAAGCCCAATAGCGGCAGGGCGACCCGTGCCGCTCCGGTGAGCAGCAGTGCCGCCACCCTGATCTGCACTGCTACGCGGCTCTGCAACTCCATCTTGAACCAGGCATCGACCACGTTGAAGGGCCGCAGGAGCGCCGATCCGACGACCACCAGGATGACGATCGCAGTGGTGCTGTCGAAGCCCATCGTCGCGGCAATGACCGCGCCCATCAGGAGGTAGAACAGGGTTGTCACGATGGCGACAGCCGCCGAGGAGGCGGCGTACAGGCGACCTGCGTCCGCGGGTTTGGCGATGACGTCCCTGAGCAGACACTGCACCGCAGGATTGATCACCGACCCGACCAGCAGCAGGAAGGCCAAGCCGATCGCCAGGCTGCCCAGGTCTTCCTTGCCCAGGGACCGGGCAACCACGATGCTGACGACAAAGGCAACCAGGACGTGCAGCAGCCGCTCCAGGACGAGCCAGGCAGCGTTCTTTCCCGACTTCCGGGTCCCGGCGAGTCCTTCGGGTGCCGGCGGAAGTGTTTCGGTCACCGAGGCCCGCTCAGGACTTCTTCAGCACGCGCCGGTTGGGCAGGGAGTTCTCCGGGCTCCGCGTGCGGGTGCCGTCCTCGGAGTATTCGAAGCACTTCCAGTCACTGATGTCGGCGCGTACGACCCTTGCGGGTACGCCGGCGTACAGGGCATGTGCGTCCTTGGCGCCAGGCATCAGTACTGCCCCCATCGCCAGCACGCTCCGGGCGGGCAACGTTGCTCCCACCGCGACGCTGCACTGGGCAGCGACGAAGGAGCTCTCCCCGATCCGGGTCACGGCACAGCCCATCACGTGGCGCTTCGGGTCGTAGGAGTGCGACAGGATTGTCGTCCCGCGCCCGCCGAGCCCTGCCCAGTCCGCGATCACGATGCCGCCAGAGGCATCCAGACTGTGCCGCCGGGTGATCAGTGCACTCTTGCCGATCGAGAAGATGCCGACATGCTCGGGGTCGGCGTCCGGATCATGGCGGAACTTGGGATTGGCCCAGAAGTCGTTTCGGGGCCCGATCTTGGTATAGGCCCCCACCCGGACGCCGCGCAGGTGCCGAAAAACATTGCCCATCGAGATCAGAACGTGTTCCTCGACCCGCATCCGGCCGACCATGAAGATCACGACCGGGGCGATCACCGCTGAGGGGTGCACGTCGTGGCCCAGAAGGTTGAGCAGCTTGTTCTTCACCGTCGATGCAGGCAGCAACCCAACGGTCAGGACCAGGATCGCCCGAAGCCGACGCATCAGAAGCCTCCACTTGCTCTGCAGGAATGAGTTGCCGTCGTCAACCGACTGGCAGGGCGGGTCGCGGGGCAAGCATAGACGTCGCGGTGAAGAGGTCCTTGGTGTCCCCGTCAGCGGGGTGCTCCTGCCATCGGTGTGGCCAGGTGTATCCCACCTACCGTTGCTTGACAGTACGCATTCGGTATCGCATGGTTGCCCGAGCCTTTGGGAGGCCTGATGCGAGCCAAGTCGTTACTGCTGGGTGTAACAGCGCTGCTCACTGCGTCGGTGATCGGTGCGCTGCCCGTTGCCGCGGAGAAAGGAGACCAAGGGACCTCTGCTGCGGCGGCGGCGATCGTCAAGGATCTCGCCTACGGACCGAACCCCCGGCACAGGCTCGACGTCTATCCCGCGCCCGCGGGTCAGTCCCTCCCGATCGTGGTGACCCTGCAGAACAGCGCATGGGTCAAGGGCGACAAGAGCGGGTCCGGGATCTCTCAGGTGAATGCACGCCTGCAGGAGGGGGGCTATGTCGTGATCTCCATCGATACCCGGCTGGCCACCGAGCAGATGGACGGCGTGCCGATGATCACGGCCGACATCGAGCGCGCGGTGAGGTGGGTGGTTGCCAACGGCTCCAGGTACGGAGGGCAGCCCGACACCATCAGCCTGCTCGGCGGGTCGGCCGGAGCTCAGCTGGTCGCCCTGGCCGGTCAGCTCATCAACGCAGGATCTGGGCAGGCCGGTTTCGTCGATGGCGTCATCGAGATGTCCGGGTTGATGGATTTTCTGGCCATCTTCAGGCCTTCGGGAGAGCCGCGTCCTCCCGATGGGACCTTCCCGAAGCAGGAGATCTATCTGGGCTGCCTGCCATCCACCTGCACCGTCCAAGAGCTGAAGCAGCCATCTCCCGCCTGGCAGATCAGGGCGGCCACCTGTCCCGCCTACCTGTTGATCAATGCCGATGCAGAATTGACGCCCCTGTCGCAGCCACAGGTCATGCAGCAGCGGCTGGTTGCTTCTGGATGCAGGTCGACTATGCGCGTGGTGCCCGGCTCTCAACATGGCCTGGCCCTGTTCATCCAGACTCAGGGTGACGTATTCCGGTTCCTGGCCAGTCTCTGACCCAACCCCCACGCTGGCGCGCCAGCGCGGCGCCTCGGCTCACATGCTCGCGATCAGTTTGTCCACTCGATCGTCCAACGCCTTGAACGGGTCCTTGCACAAGACGGTGCGCTGCGCCTGGTCGTTGAGCTTGAGATGCACCCAGTCGACGGTGAAGTCCCGTCGCTTCTCCTGGGCACGCCGGATGAACTCACCGCGCAGCCGGGCTCGGGTCGTTTGCGGGGGGATGCTCTTGGCGGCGAAGACCTCGAGGTCTGTCGAGACCCGATTGACCGCGCCACGCTTGTCCAGAAGGTAGTAGAGGCCGCGTTCGCGGTTGATGTCGTGGTAGGCGAGGTCTATCTGGGCGATTCTTGAACTCGACAGCGGCAGGTCATGTTTGGCTCGATAGCGCTCGATCAGCTGAAACTTCGTGGCCCAGTCGATCTCTCGGTCGATCAGTGAAAGATCTTGAGAGTCAATCGCTTTGAGAGTCCTGCCCCAGAGCTCCAGCATGTCGAGAAGGTCTCCGCCGAGGCCCTGCTTGTCGACGAAGTCCGAGCAGCGGGCGTGGTACTCGCTCTGGATCTCCAGGCCGGACAGCTCGCGACCGTTGGCCAACCGGACCCGTCGACGACCGGTCATGTCGTGGCTGATCTCGCGGATGGCCCGGATCGGGTTCTCCAGACTCATGTCGCGCAGCACCACGCCTGCCTCGATCATGCGGAGAACGAGATCGGTGATGGTGACCTTGAGCAGCGTGGTTGTCTCGTTCATGTTGGAATCGCCGACGATCACGTGCAGTCGACGGTACTTCTCGGCATCCGCGTGCGGCTCGTCGCGGGTATTGATGATCGGACGCGATCGGGTGGTCGCCGAGGAGACCCCTTCCCAGATGTGCTCGGCTCGCTGGCTGACGCAGTAGACGGCACCACGAGGGGTCTGCTGGATCTTTCCGGCGCCGCACACCAGCTGGCGGCTGACCAGGAAGGGGATCAGGACATCGGCCAGCCGGCTGAACTCCCCCTGGCGCCCGACGAGGTAGTTCTCGTGACAGCCGTAGGAGTTCCCCGCAGAATCGGTGTTGTTCTTGAACAGGTAGATGTCGCCGGTCACGCCCTCCTCATGCAGCCGCGCCTCGGCATCGACGAGCAATCCCTCCAGGATTCGCTCCCCGGCCCGGTCATGGATGACGAGTTCCCGGAGGTTGTCGCATTCCGGAGTCGCGTACTCGGGATGCGATCCGACGTCGAGGTACAAGCGTGCGCCGTTGCGCAGGAATACGTTCGAAGAGCGACCCCAGGACACCACCCGCCGGAACAGGTAACGGGCGACCTCGTCGGGCGAGAGCCGGCGTTGACCCCGGAACGTACAGGTCACGCCGTACTCGGTCTCGATTCCGAAGATCCGTCGGTCCACAGGTTCAGCCTAGGCGCGACCTGGCGTCATGCCGGCGACCCGTTCGAGGCCTCGCCTGCATCGGATGGCGTCGCTGGCTCGTCGGGTTGGACGGGAGGAGCGTCATCCGCGCCGAGCAACTCCCTGAGCGCCGCTCCACTGATCCGCCGGAATGTGCGTTTGGTCCGGTTGCGGTCCAGGACCGCGACCTCCAGCTTCTGCGGCGGCAGGGGCTCTGTCGTTCCTGAGCCCGCGGCTTTTCCGTTCGTGGGCGCTGCCCCACTGGCCAGGGCTGAGGACGCCAGGGCGAGAGCCTCACGCAGCGGCAGCCGGGCCTGAAAGCCTGAACGCATTGCCGTGCTGACGGCCTCGGCCTGCGCGCCCATGACCACGAAGTCGGGCTCGTCGACAACCGATCCGTCGAAGGTCAGCCGGTAGAGCTCGTCCCGTCGTGGCTGCTCACCGAGTTCGGCAACACAGACCTCGACCTCGTAGGGCTTCATCTGCTCGGTGAAAATCGCGCCGAGCGTCTGTGCGTAGGCGTTGGCCAGCACCCTTCCGGTGACGTCCCGGCGGTTGTAGGAATAGCCACGGACGTCTGCCAGGCGGACACCGGCCTGGCGGAGGGTCTCGTATTCGCTGTAGCGCCCGACGGCGGCGAACCCGATTCGGTCGTAGATCTCGCCGATCTTGTGCAAGGTCGTACTGGGGTTCTCGGCGATGAACAGGATGCCTTCGGCATAGGTCAGCACCGCAACACTGCGGCCGCGCGAGATGCCCTTGCGCGCGTACTCCGAGCGGTCGCGCATGACCTGCTCGGCCGAGGCGTAGTACGGCATCTGAGTCATGAGCGGCTGCCCTCCTGCCGCTGGGTGATGACTCGCGACGCCACCGTGGTCACGGCTTCGTCGTCCATCCGCTCGGTGCCCGCGCCGGTGACCACGAAGATCGAGGGCATCAGACCGCGCACCATGTCCGGACCGCCGGTGGCAGAGTCCTCGTCGGCGGCGTCGTAGAGCGCCTCGACAACGGCGTGCACGACCTCGTCCTGGCCCATCCGCTGGTTCCAGATCTTCTTGAGGCTGCCCTTAGCAAACAGCGATCCGGAGCCGACAGCGTGATATCCGCGCTCCTCGTACAGGCCACCGGTGACGTCGTAGCCGAAGATCCGCCCGGGCAAGGACTCAGCCGGGGTCTGTACGGAGTCCTCGTCGGTGACCGGGTCATGGTCGGGTCTGACGTCGACACCGGCGAACAGTGGCACGACCGCGAGCCCCTGCATGGCGGCGCCGAGGTTTCCGCGGATCATGGCGGCGAGGCGGTTTGCCTTGCCGTCCAAGGACAGTGTGGTTCCCTCGATCTTCTCGTAGTGCTCGAGTTCGACCTGGAACAGCCGGACCAGTTCGCCGGCGATACCGGCCGTGCCCGCGATCCCGACAACGGAGTACTCGTCGGCGGCGAAAACCTTATCGATGTCGCGGGAGGCGATCAGGTTGCCCATCGTGGCCCGCCGGTCGCCGCCCATCACGACCCCGCCTGGGAAGCTCGCCGCGACGATCGTCGTGGCATGCGGGGCCAATCCGGCGCCCGAGCCGGCCGGAAGTCCGCGTGCGGGCAGCAGGTGCGCAGCTTCCTGCCCGAGAAAGTCCACGAACGACGACCCCGCGGCACGGAGATACCCCGGCGGCAATCCCGAAGAACCCGCGCCTCGTTCGGCCACGAAACCGCCCTTCTACCCGCTCGATTGATCCACTGGTCCAGCGATTCAGCCCGCCAGATCCCTTGGCGCGAACC
>Ga0136610_1000029_pt1 | contig 26277 bp, 23 predicted proteins | sample AntDrymUQ1342206_2_FD_104804 | JGI IMG/M metagenome (GOLD analysis project Ga0136610, IMG submission 104804) | Polar desert sand microbial communities from Dry Valleys, Antarctica - metaG UQ134 (22.06) | ecosystem: Environmental > Terrestrial > Soil > Desert | place: Antarctica: Dry Valley...
CGGGATGAGGGCGCCGAAGTAGGCGTAGAGGATGAAGACCGCGACGATGATCGGCAGCACCGGACCGACCGTGCGCCAGGTCGCCAGGAGTACCAGGGCGACGACGGCGAACCCGCAGACGACGTCAATGATGAACGGCGCGAAGCTGCGGGCCAGGTAGGCGTCGAAGCCCCCGATCAACGGCCACAAGGTGACAAAGATCGACAGCCCTGCCAGCAGCCAGTCCCACAGCGTCGGCCGATCCGGTCGCCGCGTGCCCCCGTCCGTTCCGCTGGCTTCGGCGTCCGCTCCGCCTTTGCGCCGCCGCAGGATGCTCAGCGCCGGCCGGTACAGCAGGAATGTCAGCGGCAGCACGACCGCGAGGAAGATGATCCGGTACGGCAGGACCGTGAATGGCGAGAACACGTTGTAGAGCGCGTACACCGACACCAGCGCGGCCACGAGGGTCAGCACGAGTCTCAGGCGACCACTCAGTGTTCGGGCCGGACGCTCACCCTCGGCCTCAACAGGCACATCGTCGGCCAACGTCAGCCTCTCCGGTGGGGACTCGACCTCCTGGCCGGTGTCGTCCTCGTGCTGACCGACGGCGTCGTCGGATCGCCCGGCGCTGGGACGGCGGCCGGGCTCGAGGGCTGGTTGCGCCGAGTCAGCTGACATCGCGCTGTGGCCCTCCTCACACGTTTGAGGTAAACCTGGCAGCATCGGAGACCGTAGGTCCTCGGTTGCCTCCGATTTGATGTATCCCTAACGTTTCTTTCGCGCGACGCTTCTCCGAACAGGAGGCCCGATGCGGATCCTGGTCGTCGAGGACGATGATCGTGTTGCGGCAGCCTTGGCCGAGCGGCTGCGCCGGCATGGCGCCATCGTGATCCGGGTAGCGCGGGGAGTTGACGCGATCGCCCACTTTGCCCCAGGGTCAGCGCAACTCCCGACCGACATAGTGCTGCTCGACCTGGGACTGCCCGACCTGGACGGACTGGCCGTCTGCCGTGCGATCCGCCGACGCAGCAACGTGCCGATCATCGCGGTGACCGCCCGGACCGAGGAACGGGATCGAATCGCCGGCCTTCGGATAGGTGCCGACGACTACGTCGTGAAGCCTTACAGCACAGCCGAACTCCTGGCTCGCATCGAGGCAGTGTTACGCCGTTCGCATTCAGCGCTCAGCGCGCCGGTCACACCGGCCGACTCACCGACCGCTGGCCCGCATCAGCGACTGGCCCTGGCTCCGCTTGACATCAATCTCACCAGCCGCGAAGTGCGCCGCGACAACATCGCGATCCCATTGACCCGCAAAGAGTTCGGGGTCCTGGTTGAACTGGTGTTGGCCTCCGGTGAGATCGTCACTCGAGAGCAAATTCTCGACAAGGTCTGGGGGGCGACGTTGTTCGGGTCAACCCGAACGCTCGACGTCCATGTCGCGACCCTCCGGGCCAAGCTCGGGGACCCCCCACTCATCGGCACCTTGCGCGGGGTGGGGTACCGGTTATTGGTGGATGCCCGGAGCAACGGGACATGAGACGCCGGTTGTCATTGCTGTTCCTGACGCTGGTTGCCGGCGTCCTGGTCGCGGTTGGCCTGCCGCTCGGGTTCAGCTACGCCGAGACCACGACGCAGGAACTGTTCATCGATCGGGCCGCGGACGCGTCCCGGTTCGCGCAACTCACCGCTCCGGCGCTGGCTCGTGGCGACATCCGTACCGTTCAGACCGAGTTGGATGCATACGCCGACGTCTACGACATTCGCGTGGACGTCTTCGACGCAGCGGGTGAACTACTGCTCTCCGCTGGCGCGGACAGCGGCAACGAGACACGGCCGGTTGCGGCGAAGGCACCTGAGCGGAGCGCCGCTCTGCTCGGTCGTGGTCCGCAGATGCCTCCTACGATCTTCCCGTGGCGAAGCGGTCCGGTCACCGTGGCCGCCCCTGTCCTGCAGGGCAGTCAGGTCGTCGGTGCAGTGGTCACGGTCTCCCCCACAGAGCGCGCCCGAGAAGCGATCATGACCCGTTGGGCGCTGTTGGTCGGCGCCGGCCTGCTGACTGTCGCGGCAGCCGGCCTGCTCACCGTCCCGCTCAGCCGATGGATACTGCGGCCGGTGCACCGCCTGGACGAGGCAGTCCAGACATTGACCGGCGGAAACTACGACGCACGCGTGCCCGTCGAGTCTGGTCCGCCTGAACTCCGGCAGCTCACGCTCGGTTTCAACGCGATGGCCGCCGCCGTCAGTCGGTCATTGACCCAACAGCGCGCGCTCATCGCGGATGCCTCGCATCAACTCCGTAACCCACTCAGTGCGCTGCGGCTACGGGTCGAGGACCTTGCCGACTCCGTGCCTCACGCCGACCGTAGCCTGGGCCGTGAGGCCATTGTCGAGATGGATCGACTCACCCAGTTGCTCGACGACACCCTCGCGCTCGCACGTGCGGAGGGCGACACATTCGCGTGGATCGCCGTTGACGTGTCGCGATCTGCCCGAGACCGGCTGCGGGCCTGGAGCCACCTGGCCGAGCGCGCCGATGTGGGCCTAGTTCTTGAAGCGTCAGAGCCAACCTGGGTCCTGGCACCCAGTGGTGCGCTGGATCACGTCCTGGATGCTCTACTGGACAACGCAATTCGGTTCGCTCCAGGTGGGACGGTCACCGTCACGGTCGAGCAGCGTAAAGCTGGCCCCATCCTGGTCCGTGTCACCGACGAGGGTCCGGGGCTGACCGCGGGTCAGCGCGCTCTGGCCACCGGACGATACTGGCGCGGACCAGACCAGCAGAACGTTGCCGGTTCCGGCCTGGGTCTGGCCATCGTGCACACCCTCGCCGAACGGTGCGGCGGATTACTGTCCCTACGGTCCCGGGACCCGCACGGCCTGGTCGCGGAGGTCGAACTGCCTGCACTCGTGGATGCTGAGGCAACTCACGCCGGCGATCCTGTCGCGCCCGACGCAACCCCATCGATGGCACCGTCGGTCGAGAATCACTCCAACGACGTCATGGCTGGGCGTCCTGGAAGTACCGCCGCGCTCCCGGATGCAACGACACCGGCGCGGTAGTGATGGCCGTCCGTCGATCGAGATAGCGCGCCTCCGGGTGCGCCTCGATCAGTGCGGCCTGAGCGCTGAACAACGTGCTGGTGAGCAGTTCGGCCAGGTCGTCAGGCATGTCCGGACGGACCAGCAGCAGGTTGGGCACCCCGATCGTGCTGACATCGCCGGCCAGCCCATAGATGCTGGCCGGAATCGATTGCTCGACAAAGAAGGCCCCGAACCGAACCCGCATCGGCTCCAGAAGGTCCTCGGTAGGCAGCAGCCGTACATCGATCGTCGCGACCAGCTCCGTGATATTGGGAGTCGGTAGTCCGCCGGACCAGAAGAAGGCGTCGATGTCACCTCGTTCGAGCGCCTGAGCTGACTCCGCCAGCCCGAGGCTGCGCAAGACTGGTTCCGGACCGACCTGCTCTGAGCTGGACAGGCCAGCTACCTCGAGCATTCGGCGCGCCGTGACCTCGGTACCCGACCCCGGAGCTCCCACCGAAACCGTCTGCCCGTCGAGATCGGACAGCCGCTCAGCAGCGCTGTCGGCGCGGACCACGACGTGCACCGAGTTGGTGTACAGCCGAGCGATAGCTTTCAGCGCAACCGGATCCTCGAACGGCGCCTCGCCATTGACCGCCTGGGCCGCCGTATCGGCCAGCGCGAAGGCAATCGAGGCAGAGCCGCTGGCCAGGTGCTCGATGTTGTCGACCGATCCGCCCGAGGCCAGGACCTCGAGGTCTGCATCGGGAAGCTGGTCGGCCAAGGCATTGGCCAGGCCGTTGCCGTACTGGTAGTACACACCGGAGGTCTCCCCGGTAGCGATGACGAGCGTTCCTTGCGCGATCTGGCCGCTGCTCGTACATCCCACAGTCCCCAGCGCCAACCAAGCACACAGGACCGAAATCAGAGATAACGGGGGCCCCGTCCACTTTCTCGGCCACACCACGCGGTAACTGTCCACGGTGGATAACAATCTGCCAACCGGCCCTTGCTGACTCAGCCGCGACGCTACCTCCCGAGCTGAACTGGTTCGTGGCAGTCTCGGCACCGTGTCCGACGAGTTGGTCTTCCGTACCGCCCGGGAACTGGCCGCGGCCATCCGGACCCGCGAGGTGAGTGCCCGCGAGGTGATGCAGGCCCATCTCGACCAGATCGAGCGGGTCAACCCGACCGTGAACGCGATCGTGAACCTGGACGGCGATCGCGCGCTGGCCGGAGCCGACGCGGCCGATCGCACACTCGCCGAGGGGCGCGAGGTTGGCGTACTGCACGGCCTGCCCATGGCGCACAAGGACACCCACCTGACCGGCGGGATACTGACCACGTTCGGCTCGCCGGTCCATGCCGACTTCGTGCCAGAGACCGACGAGTTGATCATCGAGCGACTGCACGACGCCGGAGTCGTGACCACCGGGAAGACCAACGTCCCGGAGTTCGCGGCGGGATCGCACACGTTCAATCCAGTCTTCGGCGCGACCGGCAACGCCTACGACCCGGGCCGATCCGCCGGCGGGTCCAGTGGCGGCGCCGCCGTCGCGCTGGCTTGCGGCTTCCAACCGTTGGCCGATGGCAGCGACATGGGCGGCTCATTGCGCAATCCCGCCGCGTGGAACAACGTCGTCGGCCTGCGCCCCTCGCCCGGCCGGGTTCCGACGTGCCCGACCAAGGCCGGCTGGGCCACGATGGGCGTACAGGGGCCGATGGCTCGTACGGTCGCCGACGCGGCCCTGATGCTCTCGGTGATCGCCGGCCCCGATCCCCGCTCCCCGATTGCCCTGCAGACCCCAGGATCGGCCTTCGACACCGACCTCCAGCACGACCTCACCGGACTGAGGTTGGCCTGGTCGCCGGACCTCGGGGCTCAGTTTGCCGTCGAGTCGGAGATTCTCGACGTTCTCGAAGAGGCACTTCCGGTATTCGCAGACGCCGGTGCGGTCATCGAAACGGCGACTCCGAACGTGACCGGTGCCGACGAGGTGTTCCGTACGTTGCGGGCCTGGCAGTTCCAGCTCACTCACACCAACCTCATCCGGCAACACGGCGATCAGCTCAAGACGAGCCTGGCCGACAACATCGCCCAGGGCCAGGCCCTGAGCGGACCGGACGTCGGCCGTGCGGAAGTGCTGCACACCGCGCTGTTCCATCGGGTACGGGAGTTCTTCCAGACCTATCACGCGCTGCTGCTGCCGGTCACCCAGGTCTCGCCGTTCCCGATCGAACAGGAGTACCCCACCGAGATCGCCGGCGTCGAGCAGTCGGACTACCTGGCCTGGATGCGGTCGGCCTACCTGATCTCGGCCACCGGATCGCCGGCCCTGTCCGTACCTGCTGGTTTCACTCGGGCCGGGCTGCCGGTAGGGCTGCAGATCGTCGGTCCACACCTTGCGGATCTGCTCGTGTTGCAGCTCGGGCATGCCTTCGAGCAGGCAACCGGACACGGCCGCCGTCGGCCCCAACTCGGATGAGCGCCAGTGAGCGAAGATCGAAGGCCGCGGCCCGCTGCAGGTGTGGTGGGTCGCAGGCAGGCAATCGAAGATTCCTGGCCGATATCCGCGGGCATCTGTCGGAGGCACCTGAGACGCTGGGAGGCGTGAGCACCGCTGCTGCCAGGGCCCCCTCCGCTGCCGATCCGGCAGCACCCGGTTCCACAGCGGTAGCCAGCTCGCGGTGGCTGCCCGGCTTCTTCGTGCTGGCCCTGATCTGGGGCTCGAGCTACCTGTTCATCAAGGTCGGCGTCGAAGAGATACATCCACTGCATCTGACCCTTTTCCGGGTTGCCCTCGGTGCGGCGACGCTGCTGGTGATCTTGCTGGTCACCCGGGACCGGCTGCCTCGCGATCTTCGGCTGTGGGCGCACTTGTTCGTCGTCGGCGGGGTCGGGGTGGCGTTGCCGTTCACGCTGTTCGGGTACGGCGAGCAGCGGGTCGACTCCACGCTGGCCGGTTTGTGGAACGCCACGACGCCCCTGGTCGTGCTGCCGCTGGCGGTCCTCGTCTTTCGTACCGAACGGATGACCATCCACCGGCTGATCGGCCTGTTCATCGGATTCGGCGGGGTGCTGGTCCTGCTCGGGATCTGGCAGGGGGTGGGCGGAGCTCAACTGACCGGGCAGCTCATGTGCTTCGGCGCCTCGTGTTGTTACGGACTCGCCATTCCGTACCAGAAGCGGTTCGTCACCGGACGTACCCAGTCCGGCGTGGCCGTCGCATCGACGCAGCTCATCCTGGCGACCGCGCAGATGTGCGTGATCGCGCCGTTGTTCGCCGGTGCGCCGCCCGCGCCGTGGACGTTGTCCGGCAACGTCGTCGCCAGCGTTCTAGCCCTGGGCGCGCTGGGGACCGGGATCGCGTTCCTGATCATGTTCCGTACGATCCGGCTGGCCGGGGCGAGCACCGCTTCGATGGTCACCTATGTCATCCCGTTGGTCGCCACACTGGTCGGCATCGTCGTGCTCAGTGAGCGGCTGGAGTGGTACCAACCGGTGGGCGGACTGATCGTCCTGGCCGGCGTCGCGGTGTCTCAAGGACTGTTCTCCCGGCATCGTCGTACTCATGCTGCTGCGGCCGATCCCGTCCGGGATGAGCCGCCGAGCATGGTGGCCTCCGAGGCAAGCGCCTGTCCCTCCGATCAGGTCGGGGTGACCTCGGAAAAGCCACCCGCGCGGAAGGCATTCACGAACACCGCGTAGTCGGCCCGCACCTGGTTGGCATAGTCCAGTCCGAAGCCGCACATGTCCTCGACGAAGGCTGCTGTGATCTTGGCGCCGCCGAGAACGTCGGCGATCGCCTCTTCGGTCTGGAACTCGACCAGGGTGTCGTCACTGTCCTCGTCGGACACGCAGTGCGCCTTGGCGGTGGCCTGTCCGAGGTAGCCCAGTACCGACCTGATCTGATCCGGTTCGACGAGTTCGGCCCAGTCCAGGTCCGCGTCGTACGGCGAGAGTTCGTTGACCACGAACCCGACCCCGTCCAACGCGGTGTGGCCCAGCAGCGGGTCCGAGCGGGCCTGCAGGGACCGCTGGGAGACCGCCGTCCGATGCCCATGATGATCGAAGTAGTCGGCCATCCGCTCGTCGTCGACGACTCTCGACGGCGCGGCCACGTTGCCCTGCTTCATCGACAGCACGATGTCGTTCTCCAGGGCCTGGGTCCAACCCTCGATCAGGAAGTTGTACGCGGGCAGCCCGGCGCTGCCGATCCCGAAACCGGAGCGGCCGACGACATCCTTGACCGCGTAGTTCAGCCGTCGGGAACGCTTCCCCTTGGGAATCGAGGCCTTGTAACTGTCGAAGGCCGCCATGACCGCGTGCAGTTCGTTCTTGTCGAGTTGCCGGACACCGGGCGCATCGCGGAACCGGCGGTCGTAGTCGTCAATGACGGTGAGGTCCTCGAGCAGATCGATCCGACTGGCCAACTTCGCGGTCAGCAGGACGTCGTGGACCGGCCCGTCGGTGGAGTCCAGGCCGAGGGAGAAGACGTCGTCGCGCTCGGTCTGGACGAAATCGTGGATCTTCTCGACGTACGAGCGGGCGTAGATCTCGATCAACTCGGTGATGATGTCGTCAGGCAACGCCTTCTGCCACCCGATCAGGGCGATGCTGGCTGCCATCCGGCGAAGATCCCAGGTGAAGTGCCCTAGGTAGGCCTCGTCGAAGTCGTTGACGTCGAAGACCAGGATCCCGTCGCCGTCCATGTACGTCCCGAAGTTCTCCGCGTGCAGGTCACCCTGGATCCAGATCCGGCTGGTCCGCTCGTCGGCCCACGGATCCTTCTGCGCGGCCACGTCGGAGTAGAACAAGCACGCCGTGCCGCGGTAGAACGAGCCCGGGTCCGCGGCCATCTTGCGGAACTTCGACCTGAAGGCCAGCGGATCCGCGATCATCAGGTCGGTAAAGGCCTCCTCCAGCACCGAGACGATGTGCCTCTGCCGCTCGTCGGCACGGGGAGTTTTCCGGGTGGTCATCCTACGAAGGTACTGTCGCTCGCGGTGAACAGCGAGAACGAGACCCGTGGCGGGTGGGTCCGCCTGGACGGCGCGGTGAACGTCCGCGACCTCGGCGGTCTGCCCACCGAAGGCGGAGGCAGGACGCTGCCATGTCGGCTGTTGCGGGCCGACAACCTGCAGGCCCTGTCCGAGCCCGACGTACGGCTATTGGTCGACCGGTTCCGGGTGCGGCAGGTTCTGGACCTTCGGACCTCGGTAGAGATCGAACTCGAAGGCCCGGGTCCGATCACCCGCGAAGCCGCGGTCACCGTACGCGAATTGACCCTCTATCCCGAGGCCGGCAAGCGGACCGACGCGCTGACCGAGAACGTGACGGGTGTGTCCGGTGCCGCCCCACAGACGCCGTGGATGTCGGGCCGCCGCCCGGCCCTCGAGATCGACGCCGGCGAGCGACCGGCGGTGATCCACTATCTGGGCTACCTCCGGCATGCCTCGGCCAACATCGTCGAATCGCTGCGCGCGATCGGCGCTCGGGACGACGGCGCGACCCTGGTGCACTGTGCCGCCGGAAAGGACCGGACCGGGACCGTCGTCGCCCTCGCCCTACTCGTTGCCGGCGTACGACGCGAGGATGTGGTGGCTGACTACGCGCGAAGCGGTGAGGTGATCGACAAGATCATGGGGCGACTGGCCTCGACGACGACCTATGCCGCGGACGTCTCCGACGCGGAGGGAAACCCGGTGACCGACGCCACCATGGATCCGACGACCTGGGCGGCCATCGCCAACCGACAGCGCCCCCGCGCGGAGACCATGCAGCGGTTATTGGAGATCCTCGACGAGCGCGCCGGAGGCCCGCTCCAATGGTTGACCGACGCAGGTCTGTCCAGCGCCGAGCAGCAGGCCATCAGCACCCACCTCCTCGGCTGACCGGCGTCAGCCTCAGCCGCCTCAGCGGCCGTCGGCAGCGCCGAGGGGCGTCGGGTCCATCCACTTGGAAACCGTGGGAGGGATCCAGGCGGCCAGCGCATCGAGCAGGCGGGCGGGATCGGCGTCGGAGAGCACCAGGTCTCGGTGTTCGGGACGCACGAAGCCTTCGGCGACCGCCTGGTCGAAGAAGCTCAGCAGCGGACGGTAGAAGTCCTCGACATCGAGCAAGCCGCACGGCTTGCGCTGCAACCCCAGTTGGGACCAGGTGAGGACTTCGGCGAACTCCTCGAGGGTGCCGTACCCGCCGGGCAGCGCGAGAAAGCCGTCCGACAGGTCGGCCATCGTTGCCTTGCGCTCGTGCATCGACGAGGTGATCCGGAGCTCACTGAGCCCGTCGTGGGAAATTTCCTTGTCGACGAGCTGCTCTGGGATGACTCCGATGACGGTGCCTCCGCCGGCCAGCACAGTGTCGGCAAGGATGCCCATCAGGCCGACGCTCGCACCGCCATAAACCAGCCGGATGCGACGAGCGATCAACTCCTGACCCAAGCTGCGGGCGGCTGCGGCGTATCCGGGTCGAGCGCCTGGACTGGATCCGCTGAAGACGCAGGCAGTCCGCATTCCCGCGATCCTACGAGCCGCCGTGCGGCTAACTCGGTACTGGCCAAACCGGTACCGAGCAAACGACCCCGCTCCCTGGTGGGATCGGGGTCGGGCTGGTTGGCCGAGCCGGGATGGCCGGGCGTCAGGAGGTCAGCGGTTGAGGCTGATCCCTTGTCTGTTCGCCATGGTCAACAGTTCATCACGCATGGCCGGTCCGGGGGCGCGCATCAGGGCGACCTCGATGGCGCGCCGCGTACGAGCGGCCTTGCGGTGCTTGCGCCAGTTGTTCAGGCTGTTCATTGCTTTCACATCTCCTCAGGTGGATGTACACCTAAGTAAACGCCTCCCGGTCCAGTTTGTTCCTAAGGAACAGTGGTGACGTGCGGCACGATTCCGACGATCCATCGGCTGAGTTGCAGCTCACTGCCAACATTGTACGGTTATCGGACGTCCGGGTGCGCCCAGCGGTCACCAGCCGAGCGCCAGCCCGGGATCGTGCAGCAGCGCCGCCAGATCGGCCAGAAATCGGGAGCCCAGCTCGCCGTCCACGACCCGGTGGTCGAATGACAAGCCTAAAGTGGTGACCTGGCGAACCCTGATCTTGCCCTTGTGCACCCAAGGTCGCTCGGCGATCGTCCCTACGGCCAGGATCGCCGACTCACCGGGGTTCAGGATCGGGGTACCGGTATCCACGCCGAACACCCCGACGTTGGTGATCGTGATCGTGCCGCCGGACATGTCGGCCGGTGAGGTACGCCCGGACCGCGCCGTCTCGGTGAGCTCGGCCAGGGCGGCGGCTAACTCGGCCATCGACAGCGCGCCGGCGTCTTTGATGTTGGGCACGATCAGTCCGCGCGGAGTGGCGGCGGCGATGCCCAGATTCACGTACTCCTTGACTACGATCTCCTGCGCTGCCTCGTCCCACGACGAGTTGATCATCGGATGCCTACGGACGGCCAGCAGCAGCGCCTGGGCCACGAACAGCAACGGCGAGGTCTTGATCTCCCGGAACTCCGGGCGGGCGGCCAGCCGCCCGCGCAGGGCCATCATCCGGGTCACGTCGACGGTCACCCATTCGGTGACATGCGGTGCGGTGAAGGCACTGCTCACCATTGCCGTGGCCGTGTGCTTGCGGACCCCCTTGATCGGCAGCCGCTGTTCGCGGGTCGCGGGGTCGAAGTCCGGCCGCGCGATCGCGGTCAGCGAGCTGCCGTACGCCGCGGACCCCGATGACGAGCTTTCCGTCACTGGCTGGCCGGGGCGCTGACACGCTTCGTCCATCAGGTCCTGCGCCGTTGACCCACCGTTGGAGTGCGCATCGATATCCGCGCGGGTGACCAGGCCCTCAGGACCGGATCCGGCGACTGCACCGATGTCGATCCCGAGTGCCTTCGCGTACTTGCGGACCGGTGGCTTGGCCTTGGCCCGACTCCCCGTCGGAGTACTCGACTCGACAGCTTCCGGGGAAGCATCGTCATTCGACCCGTCCCTGGCCTGCTCCGGCCGGTCCCGGACCCGCTCCGACCCGTTCTGGACCTGGCGTGTCGGTTCCTGGTCGGCGGTGCCCGGCGCGGCGCGGCGGGGACGCCGCTTGGCCACCGTCGTCCTGGGGCCGTACCCGACCAGGACCGCGGTACGCCCACCCGGCGCAGGACCGCCGATCAGGCCGGGTTCGACGGCCTCGTCCTCGCCGGCGACGTGGACCTCGGCCAGGGTCTCCTCCGACGGCGGCAGCCCGCCTGGACCCACGTCTCCGGGTGCGGTGACCTCGGCGGGTGGCTGCGGAGTTGACGCGGCCTGGCTTCCCGGCTCGGTCTCGATCGTGATGATCGGCGCACCGACGTCCACAGTGGACCCCGGCTCGTACAGCAGCTCGGTCACCACACCGGCGTACGGGCAGGGCAGTTCGACTGCGGCCTTGGCGGTCTCGACCTCGACGATCGGCTGGTTGACCACGACCGTGTCCCCGGCGGCGACCAGCCATTGCAGGATCTCACCCTCGGTCAGGCCCTCCCCCACGTCCGGAAGTCTGAACTGCTTGAGCGCCATGCTGGTCCCTTCCGCGAAGCCGTCAATCGGTCTGATCTGTCGGGCCTGACCCGGGCAACCCGCCTGCCGCCGGGATCGCCGGGCGGCAGCTCAGCCAGAGTAACTATCCTGGCACGATGCTGATGTCGATCCTCAAAGGAGCCGCCGCGGGTGCCGCTGGCACGACGGCGCTCAATGCGACCACCTACCTCGACGTGACCGTTCGGGCCCGTCCGACGAGCAGTACCCCGGAGGACACCGTCGAGAAGCTGGCCGAGATCAGCCACATCGACATCCCCGGCGAGGGCGAGGAGCGGGACAACCGGGTCGCCGGGCTGGGCCCGCTGAGCGGGATCACCACCGGCGTGGGGATCGGCGCCCTGCTCGGGCTCAGCCGGGCATTGGGCTGGCGCCCGCCGGTTGCCCTCGGCGCTGTGGCCGCGACCGTCCTCGCTCTGGTGGGCGCCAATGGTCCGATGGCGGCGCTGGGCCTCAGCGACCCGCGCACCTGGTCGCCGCAGGACTGGGCCGCGGACGTCGTCCCGCACCTGGCCTACGGCCTGGTCACCGCGGCCACCCTGGACGGCCTCGACTCATAGCTGGCGGTTTGGACGGAAACCACCACAGCGCGGGCGTCGGGCTCGACTCAGGTCTGGCGGTTCTGACGGAAACCACCAGAGAGGTGGTCAGCTCAGAAGGCCAGTGAGCGGTCGACGGCTTCCAGCACCCGGTCGAGGTCGGGCAAGTAATCCTCTTCGAGCTTGCTCGGCGGGTAGGGGGTGTCGTAGCCGCCGACCCGCAGGACTGGCGCCTCGAGGTCGTAGAAACATGCCTCGGTGATCCGAGCCGACAGTTCGGCGCCCAGCCCGAGGTTGGACGGCGCCTCGTGCACGACGACGCACCGTCCCGTACGCCGGACCGAGTCCAGCACCGGGCCCATGTCCAGCGGAGAGACTGTCCGCAGGTCGAGGACTTCGACGCTGATCCCCTCCTCCTCGGCCGCCGAGGCGGCCTGCAGGGCGGTCTTGACCATCGGCCCATAGGCCAACACGGTGACCTGGCTGCCCTCGCGGACCAGCCGCGAGGCGAACAACGGCTCCGGAGTCGCGTCGGGATCGAGTTCGGCCTTTTCCCAATAGCGCCGTTTTGGCTCGAAGAAGACGATCGGGTCCGGATGAGCGATGGCCTGCTGGATCATCCAGTAGGCATCAACCGGGTTGGAACAGGCGACGACCTTCAGCCCGGCGGTGTGCGCGAAGTAGGCCTCGGGCGACTCGCTGTGGTGCTCGACCGCGCCGATCCCACCACCGAACGGAATCCGGATGACGATCGACATCGGCAGCCGGCCGCGGGAGCGGGCATGCAGCTTGGCGACCTGGCAGACGATCTGGTCGTAGGCCGGATAGACGAAGCCGTCGAACTGGATCTCCACGACCGGGAGGAAGCCGCGCATCGCCAAACCCACTGCGGTACCGAGGATTCCGGACTCGGCGAGCGGTGTGTCGATGACCCGGTCCTCCCCGAAGTCCTTCTGCAGGCCGTCGGTGATCCGGAAGACGCCACCGAGCTTGCCGATGTCCTCGCCCATCAGAAGGACCTTGGGGTCGTCCTCCATCGCCTTGCGCAGACCCATGTTGAGGGCCTTGCCGAGCGTCACCGTGCTCATGCGTGGCTCGCCTCGTCCGAGAAGCCGGCTTGATAGGCGAGGAACGTGTCCCGCTGCTCTGCCAACTCCGGAGTGATCTCGGCGTAGGTGTTGTCGAACATCGAGGCCGGCTCCGGATCGGGCATCTCAACGGTGGCCTTGCGGATTCGAGCGGCGAGTTCGTCGGACTCTGCCTCGATCGCCTCGAAGAAAGCCGCATCGGCCTGGCCGGACCGTACGAGATAGGCCTTGAGCCGCTCGTTGGGATCCTTGAGCTTCCAGGCTTCCATCTCACTTGCCAGCCGGTAGCGGCTGGGGTCATCGGACGTCGTGTGTGCGCCCATCCGGTAGGTGTAGGCCTCGATCAGCGTCGGGCCCTGACCGCTGCGGGCGGCTTCCATCGCCCGCCGGGTCACCGCAAGAACGGCCAGGACGTCGTTGCCGTCAACCCTGATGCCAGGAAACCCGAAACCACTTGCCCTGCGGTACAACGGGATCCGGGTCTGCTTCTCGATCGGCTCGCTGATCGCGTACTGATTGTTCTGACAGAAGAAGACCACCGGTGCATCGAAGACCGCAGCGAAGATGAATGCCTCGTTGACATCGCCCTGGCTGGTGGCCCCGTCACCGAAGAAGGCCAGGCACGCGCCTTGCCCGCCGTCGCGCTGCATGCCCATCGCGTACCCGACGGCGTGCAAGGTCTGCGCGCCGATCACGATCGTGTAGAGGTTGAACTTCGTCTCGATCGGGTCCCAGGCGCCGCTGTCGACGCCGCGGAACAGTCCGATGATGGACATCGGGTCGATGCCGCGGCACCAGGCGACGCCATGCTCACGGTAGGTCGGAAACGCCATGTCGTCGGGCTGCAACGCCCGGCCGGCCCCGATCTGGGCGGCCTCCTGGCCGAGCAGGCTGGCCCAGATGCCGAGTTCGCCCTGCCGCTGCAACGCTGTGGCCTCGACATCGATCCGGCGTACGAGCGCGAGGTCGCGGTAGAGCGCTTGCAACTCCTCGGCGCTGAGATCGATCGCATAGTCGGGGTGCTCCACCCGCTCGCCCTCCGGGGTGAGCAACTGCACCAGCTCCGGCTGATCTGTGGGGTTCTGCTCGGCGCCCTTGATCTGATCAGACCCGACGGGGTCGTGATGCGGCCCGAACGGGTTGGGCTCGAACTCCTGCTCAGCGAGCTCGGATACCTCAGACAATGTCGTCTCCTCGGCGCGGCGTCCGCTCACCGGGATCGCCGGTGGTCACGGGATGGACTGGGACTAATACTGGCACGTCCGACCACGGGTTGCGCCGAGCCGGCCAGACCAGCAGCGACAACCGCGCAGCCCGCAGTCCACTCCGCACCGCCAATCCGGAACGGATGGGGTGCGAAGTGGACCAACCGAAGTGCTACGGGGTGACGCTCTGGACGATCACGTCACCGGTGCCGATCAGCACGTTGCTGTCGGTACGGACCTGGACCTGCCCGAGCAGGACTCGGCCCGCGGCGGGCACCGCGTTCGCCGTGACCGTGCCCGGAACCGTCCAGACCGCACCGGCCGGCCGCAGGGCGTTGGCGTCGGTGACCGCCACCGACCCGAACCCCGGATTGGCGAACACGTCGACGTAGTCGTACGCAGTCGACCCCGCCGGGACCGCGAACCCGTCGACCAGCACCATCCAGTTTCCGGCTGCCGGATTGGCAATGGTGACCGATTCCTCGGAGTCGCCATCAGCGCTCTGCCCGGCCAGCACACACGGTCCAGTCGTGCAGTTGTACACGAAGAGGTCGAGATCGGCCCCAGCGTCCGACGGCTTACCGATGGTCGCCCGCAACGATGTCGATCCGGCGGTGACCGCAATCGCGTATTGCTGCTGTTCGAGGTTGGCGATGGTCGGCCGAGCTCGGAAGGCGCTGCCCAGCGGGGTACCCACGGCTGCTCCGGTGAATGCCCCGAACAGGTTGGTGATGGTGTAGCTCCGGCTGACCGGCACCCCGACGGTCGCCGACGCGATCTCGTCGGGATTTGGGCTCACCGACGCCCCGAGCACCGAGCCGGTCAGGGTGAACGGGGTGAAGGCTGCATCCGACGTGCGCCGGGCCTCCACGGTGACCTCCCAGACCCCAGGTTGAGGATTGCTGACCGTCCGACTGTTGGGAGTGCCCCCGGCGCAGCTTCCACTGGGAACCACCGGGGGCGAGTAGCAGGACAAGCTCGAGGTGTTGTCGAGCGGGATGCCGTACGGGTGGAAGCGAAGGAACCGAGCCTGGCCGGTTCCGGCCGTCCCGTCGGGGCCGGTGAAATCGACCTTGAAGGCCGGAGTGCCGGGTGCCACCTCGAAGAAATAGCTCACGGTCTGGTTGCGAGCCACCGAGCCGCTGATCGTGTGCGAGTAGTTGGTCGAGGCGGCGAAGTCGCGGGCGACCACGACGGTATTCAGCGTCTGGTACTCGATACCCGGGTTCGTCGGGTCGTCGAGGTTCAGGATCGCCGAATGCGCGCCGTATTCGCTCGGGTCGATCGACACCGTGAGCGTCCGAGACTGGCCCTTGGGCAGCGAGATCGAGGTCGCGGGAAGGGAGAAGGTGCCGTCGTTGCCGACCAGCGACAGGTTGTAGGTCGTCGATCCGCCGCCCCCCGACGTGCGGGTGAACGTGTACTGCCTGGTGTAGGGCTGGTCGATGGTGACGCCCTCACGGTCGTGGATACCCACACCGATTCCAGGGCTGGCGAGGAACTGTTCCAGCGCCGTGTCGACCGGGACGGCGGACGTGATGTTCACGGTCTTGGCGTTGGTGGCCAGCAGCGACCACGCCTGCGGCACCTGGATGAGCCCGTTGCCCTGCTCGTACGCGCCGTACCCATCGATGAACCGGGCCGAGGAGTTGAGGGCCTGGCGGAGCTGGGCGGGCTGGTGCTGCACACCGGCCTGCTCCGCCGCACTCACGAGGAGCGCACCGGCGCCGGCCGCCTGCGGCGATGCCATCGACGTGCCGTTGAACATGGAGTAGCCCGGCGGCAGTTGATGGACACCGGCGACCGGGCCTCCGTTCTGCCAGACCGGGGTGGTCGAGATGGCCGAGCCCGGCGCGATCACGTTGGGCTTGAAGCCGCCGTCCTCTCGTGGGCCCCGCGAGCTGAAGGGGTGCTGGTTGTCCGTGCCCGGTGCAGGTGCCGTCGAGCCGTAGTTGGCCGCCCAAGTGGCATCGGTGATCGAGGTACCGATGCTCATCACGTTCGTGGCCACCGAGGGGTCCCCGACCGTGTTCTCGCCCGGGCCGCTGTTGCCGGCCGAGATGAACATCTGGACGTTCTCCTGCTCGATCAGCCGGTCGTACAAGACCGCCCTGGTGTTGTTCGCGTCGTTGAGCGAGGGCAGGCCGCCGATCGACATGTTGATCACGTCGACGTTGGCCTGCTTGGCGGCAAAGATCATGCCCTCGATGAGGGCGTGCGAGGTGCAGCCAGCGACGAAGAGGCAGACGCGTACCGACACCAGCTGGGCGCCGGGCGCAGCACCGCTCATCTGGCCGCCGAACATCCCGTTCGCGGCGATGATGCCCGCCACGTGGCTGCCGTGGGCACCGGAGACGATGCCGATGTTGATCGCCTTGTCCTTACCGTCGATCTGCACAGTGAACGGCATCCGTTCGGCTATCGCGGTCGCTGGGTTGTCGGTGCCGAAGTAGCGAACGTCGCGGTTCACCTTGTAGTTGGTCATGGCCGGCTCATCGGTGAAGTCGAGGTCCTGGTCGACGTCGACCCACACGGTCGTGCCACCGTCCCACAGGACCCCGAACAGGCCGCTCGTGCCGGCCGGATTGCCGTCCCGGTTGACGTCGCTACCGACTTCGCCACCCAGGCGCGGGTCGCGCTCGTTGAACACGCCGAAGCGGTAGGAGCCGGCCGCGGCCGTGTAGACGACGCCGCCAGAGCTGAAAGTGGGCCCAGTGACCGGACTGGTGATCACCCAGGTGGGGTCGCCGTCGGTGAGGGGGTTGGTGTAGGTGACCCAGTCGACGATCTTGGGTGCGCCGGTGGTCGTCGTGGCCAGCGCAGGGTGGTCGAGGGTGACGCCGCTGTCGAGCACTCCGACCGTGACGCCCCGGCCGTCCCAGGTTGGGTTGGTGTCCATGAAGGCGTCGGCACCGGTTTCGGCGATCGGCATGTACGGGTTGTCACGCGGCGTGCCGGCGTCGGGCGCCGGGAACGGTGTTGGCGCCGTCTGACCCTCGGGGCGTGGGTCGTCGAGGGGAATGATCTCGTCGACATCGGCGCTCTGGACCCCGGCCACCCGTGCGGCCTGCTCGGCGCGGTCGATCGGCACCACGGCGTTCAGGTAACCGAGTGCGTCGTCGCGGAAGTCGATGCGGCCACCGAGCGCCTGGACGCCGCGAGCGACGCTGGAGTTTGCGCCGGGCCGGGAGGCGATCAGCAGCGTGATCGTGCGGTCTCCGTTGACACGTGCCTCGGCCAGCAACTCGCGATCATGACGGCCCAGGCCTGCCCCCTGCTCGTTGGGTGCGGCGGCGGCCGGTGCAGCCAACAGCGGCACCAGCACGGCCGCAACGAGTGACAGAACCGCCGCGACGAGGGTGAGACGGGCAATTGCGCGGATGCGGCGCACGGGATTCTCCTTCTTCCTCACACCGTTGTGAGGCACCGGCGGAGTATGGACCGGGACATTATTGCCGTCAAGGTCGAGAATCTCACCCTGTGCTTTTGCTGCGATAACTCAGCGTGAGATTGCCATTGACGTGCGCCACCCGAAGCGCGGCGCACGCAGCAGCCAGTAACAGGACTGCGCCGCAAGCCTCAGCCATCTCCTCGGCGATCAGGAACACCGCGTATCGCGTGCTCGGGCCCACTGCTTCGAGGACCGCATTGCCCGCCGATTCGAGCAAAAAGGCCCCGCCGATGAGCAGCGCCAATCCGAGCAGCAGCAAACGGCGCGGCCTGGTGGGCACCCGTACGGCGAGCGTGGCCACGGCACCGATCACGACGGCGGCAAAGAACAATCCCGGAATCAGCCAGGCGGCATAGGTCAGTCCACTGCCGCCCCCTAGGTGCACACCCAGTGGCTGCAGCCGCTCATGCAGGGAGGTCAGATCGTCTATCGACAAACCTGCCAGCAGCATTCCACTCACCAGCCATGGCCACGTCGGACCGGCGCCGTTGGCCCGAGCCATGAGCCCAGCAACCAGGTGCATGACGCCGCCTGCGGCCAGGACGGCGACGTTGAACCAGGCCCAGAGATTGGCCTCCGAGGCAAGATCGAAGAACAGCCGGACTTGTGAATCGGGCGCGGCAAACTGGGGAGCCCACGGCAAATTGTGCACCAGCAAGTGCAGACCGACGAGCAGGATGACGCACAACAGGAGAACCCGTAGGACAAGGCGGTCCAGACGGGCGATGCTCTCGTCCCCCTCGCCCTGGGTCTCCTGCCAGACCGGATCGTCCTGCGGCATGGGCGAACGCTATTTACCCAACATGAGAACCGCCCTCCACGTTCCGGTGTGTCGCCGCTACGAGCCGGCCAGCAGAGGTCAGGTTGTCAGGTGCTGTTGCGTCGAGGAGCGATCCTTTCGTTTCTGGTGGCTTCGTCGCGCATGTCGTACGAGGAGTCCGACTGCTCCGCCAGCGACGACCGCCAGCGGCAGCCACCAGGTGTCGGCGGTCTTCAGCACGGCCGGCAGGAGATCAAGGACAGGTTCCAGGATCCGGCCGACGACATCGCCGGCAATGCCCGGCCCGATCAGCTGGCTCAGGTAGCCCAGCACGGTCAGAGTTACCGGCAAGATGACCGCGCTTGCCACGGTGAGCAGCAACCATGGCGCTTTGCCGACGACGCCGATGGCCACGGCCAGTGCGAAGATCACGGTCAGTGTCAGCCAGCGGCTGACCAGCGATCCAACGTCCCCGATGGCCAGCTGTCCGGCGAAGGCGTTCTGCAGTTCCAGGAACGAGCCAACGAGATAGCTGCCGGCCGACGCCGCCACTACCGACAGTGCCACCAGCCGACGCCATGCCAGCCGCGCCCCCCACACTCCGAGACTCAAGCCGACCAGGGTTGCGATGGCGAGCACTACCGTGCCGAACAGGACAAGAAGGTCGTTGCCGAAGACCGACCGCGGGCCTGAGGGCAGCGCGAGGTAGGTAAGCACCCACGCCAGCCCGGCGGCCAGCAACCCGGCCGGATAGACCCGACTGGCTCGTCGGCCCAGCAGCCCGACGACGGTGCTGGCCACCAGCGCTCCCACGAGCAGTCGCCCGTATCCGATCGGATACAACGGCAGCGCAAGCCGTTCCCTGTCTGGTGCGCCGGAGACGTTCACTGCGGCGAGGTGCGTGGCGAAGCCCAGGACGTACCAGAGCAGCGCAAGCCCGAGCACCCAAGCCAGCCAATGCAGCCCCGTACGGACCGATCCCCTGGTCGGGTTGCCGCCCTCTGCCGGTACGGGATCAGCGGGATGCTGCTCAACCGTGGCATTCGGGGCATTCACCTGCCCATGCAAGCACAAGCCGCCTGCGGTCGAGCATGGAAGCCATCGACTCGTTGCTTGCGAGAACTCAGGAGCTGGCCTCAACTGCCAAGCGCACTCCGAAACCGAGGAAGACTGCGGCGGTCACCCGATCCAGCCACACCCGTACCCGCCGTCGGGCCAGCACGTGGCTGGCCGCGCCCGCCAAGCCGCCGAGCAGCAGATACCACAGGACGGCTTCGGCCGCGTGCAGCGCAGCCAGAGCCATGGAGGTGGGGCCGACTGCGGCTCCGGCCGGAACGAATTGCGGCAGCACTACAACGAAGAACACCCCGAGCTTGGGATTGAGTGCGCAGGTCAACAGTGCGCGCCGATACCCCCAGCCGAATGTGGGTAGCCGCCAAAGCTTTCCGGTGGCGCGATCGCCCGACTCCGACTCCGACTTCGGATCCGACTCCGGCCGACGGGAGGAGCGAAGCGCCTGCACCGCCAGGAAGACGAGGTAGGCCGCGCAGATCAGCCGGAACGCGTCGTACAGAACAGCGCTGCTGCGCAACGCCGCCGCGAGCCCGAGAGCAGCAACTGCTCCCCAGATCAGCAGACCGCTGCCGACCCCCAATGCGGCGCGAGCGGCGGCGGCGCGGCCCGCTTTGACCGCCGTCATGAGGACCATCGCAGTATCCGGTCCGGGCAACATCGTGATCAGGGCCGCCGGAAGCGCGTACGCCACGAGCGCCTGTGCCAGGTCCATTCGATGCAACTCTAGGAGACAGGGGTCATGAGCTCGTCCTCGGTCACGGCGGAATCCCGCAGCGGCGCAAGCGCATCGGCGAGTACGCGGAGTTCGCTCAGCAAGTCGGCGGCTGCCTCGGCCATCACCTCGTCGGGCTGCAGTCCGCCGTCCGCATCCAGCCTTGATCGCAGCGGGATGCTGACCGCCTGATGGACCGGAATCATCTTCAATGAGATCAGCACCGGCTTGATCATCTCGGCGGCACGCAGGCCGGCCGAGGTCATGCCGTAGCTGACGAAACCCACCGGCTTGTGGTGCCACTCGGAGTAGAGGTAGTCCAAGGCATTCTTGAGGGGTGCGGTATATCCGACGTTGTACTCGGGCATCACGAGTACGAAGGCGTCTGCGGCCGTGACGCTCGCGCTCCAGCTACGGGTGTGCTGCTGAAGGTAACGCTGTTCGGCCGGGTGGTGCGGCTCATCCAGCAGCGGAAGGCCCACGTCGGCGAGGTCGATGATCTCGACATCGAAGCCGAGTTCCGGTCTGACCTGGTCGGCGAACCAGTCGGCGATGACGGGTCCGACTCGGCCGGGCCGGGTGCTAGCGATGACTACGTGCAGCTTCATGATGTTGCTCTCCTTGTGGCGTACGGATTGGTCGAGCCGGGATGCTGAACATGGGAATGAGCAGGTGCGCCAGAGGCCCGATGGCCAGCGCGTAGGCAAGAGTGCCGATTCCGACCGTCCCGCCCAGGAGCCACCCCAGGCCTAGCACGGCGATCTCGATGGCGGTCCGCGCCATCCGGATCGACACGCCCCGGGCTGCCAGCCCGGTCATCAGCCCGTCACGTGGCCCGGGCCCCATACCCGCACCGATGTAGAGACCGGTCGCGACGCCGTTGCCGAGGATGCCCACAACGAGAAAGGCCAGCTGCCAGCGCAGTTCCGTGGTAGCGGGAAGGACGGCCAGCGTGGCGTGGAGCGACAGCCCCACCAGGACAACGTTGGCCAGCGTTCCAAACCCCGGACGCTGCCGCAGGGGCACCCACGCGATCAGGACGACGAGGCTGGTTGCGATGACGACGAGTCCGATCGAGATACCGGTCCGTTCGGCGATGCCCTGGTGCAGGACATCCCAGGGGTCCAGGCCGAGCTCGGCCCGGACGAGCAGGGCAACGCTCACGCCGAACAGCCACAACCCGATCAGGAGTTGAAGCAGCCGGCGGATCGTTGACATGTCATCGACTCTAGATTGCTAGTCAGTGACATGTCAACGATCTCGGCTAAGATGCGCGGTGTGGCGGAAACGAACTGGCTCACCCAGCGTGAGGAGCGTGCCTGGCGCGCCTACCGTCGGATGCAGACGGTGCTGCCGGCCCAACTGGCCCGCGATCTCGTACGCGACTCGGCTCTCACCGATCCGGATTACGACGTGTTGTCCACGCTGTCCGAGCGGCCCGGCCACCGTTGGCAGTTGCGTGATCTCGCGGCCAAGATGCTGTGGTCACGAAGCCGGCTCTCGCATCACATCGCAAGGATGGAAAGTCGCGGTCTGGTGGCGCGCGAGGACGACCCGGCCGATCGCCGCGGCTGCATGATCGTCCTGACAGACGACGGCAGGCGAACCCTGGACAAGGCCGCCCCGCAGCACGTCGCATCGGTACGAGAGCACTTCGTCGATCTGTTGACCGACGACGAGATCGCGACGCTGACCCAGCTGGCCGAGCGGGTCGTCGACCGGCTGAGCCAGCCCCGGCCCTGATTTAGTGAGCGGACCATCCGAGGTACCGCGCGGCTGCCCTCGCGAGCCGCTGGCGGATCAGGCCGTACGGCGACGAGCGCCCGGGCCGGCGATCGCCTCGGTGTCCCGGATGCCGAGCCCGGTGTGGCCGGCGGAACACCCCAGGGACGTCTCCACCCGGGCGCCGCAGCCACGGTGCACCGAGATGATCGGCGCGCCCTCGCCGTCGAGCAGGTGCCGCTCGCCCCACTCGCGGACCGCCATGACCACCGGGTAGAGGTCACGTCCGCGGTCTGTCAATCGGTACTCGTGACGGCTGCGCTGCCCGGCGTCCTGGTACGGGACCCTCAGTACGACTCCGGCTGCTTCGAGCTCCCTGAGGCGGGCGGCCAGCACGGGACGCGAGGCGCCGAGCTTGGAGTGCAGGTCTTCGAAGCGACGGATGCCGAGCATGAGATCTCGGACGACAAGCAGCGCCCACGGCTTGCCCAGGAGGTCAAGCCCGCGACCGACCGGACAGTTCCCCGAACTCATTTCACGCCAATCCACGAAGCTCATGCTAGCTGGGTTTACTTGAGATACCTAGCGCCTCTATGCTGAGTTCGTGAGACGAACCGAGGCTGTTACCGGCAGCTCGCTGCCCGCTGCCATCGCTGGCGCCCCGTTCCTGGTCTTTCTTGCCTACCCGCTGCCCATCCCGTTGGTCCCGGCGATCAGCACCGACCTCGGGGTGGGGATCGCCGACCTGCAATTGGCAGTCGGCGGTTATCCCCTCGGGCTCGGTGCCGCACTGCTGGCCGGAGGTGTGCTGAGCGACCGATTCGGTGGGTCCCGAGTCTGGATCCTGTCGACGCTGGGCTTTGCCCTGTGCTCGCTCGGCTCAGCGATCAGCGGGTCCGCGGGTGAGTTGATCGGTTGGCGGGTCGGCCAGGGCATCGCCGGCGCGGCCATGCTTGCCTGCTCGCTGAGCCTGGCGTCCACCTCGATTCCGGACCACCTGCGCGGCCGGGTGATGGCCTGGTGGGGAGCGGCCATCGGCGCCGGGCTCTCGGTCGGTCCGTTGCTGGCCGCCGCGAGCGTGGAGTTGGGTCGCTGGCGTCCGGCGTTCCTGATCGTCGCAGCCATCGGTATGGCGGCGGCGATCGCGGGAGCGCTCAGCTTGCCACTGGGTCGTCCGGTCTCCTCGGCCTCGGCCGCCAGGGTCGACGTCGTCGGCACTCTCGCCCTGGCTGGGGGACTCGGCGCGCTGATCCTGGCCGTCAATCGGGCCTCCGCGGGCGGCGCCGCACCCCTGGCGATCGCGTTGTTCGCTGCGGCGGTGGCGCTGCTGGGCGGCTTCGTGATCCTGCAGCGACGCCGTAGGTACCCGATGGTCGACGTGTCCCTGCTGCGCGGCCGCGGCTATCGCACCGGGCTGCTCGCCGGAGCGGTCCTGGCCGCCTCGATGCTGTCCCTGATCGTCCTGTTCGGCGCCTTCATCCAGGACGTGCTGAAGCTGAGCCCGATGGGCGTCGCGCTGTGGTTCCTGCCCTGGTCGCTGCTGGCCTTTCTGGTTGCCCTGACCGCGGCGCGGTTGGCTCGCCGGGTATCGGTCCGGTTACGGTTGATCGCCGGATTGACTCTGTGCGTGATCGGTCTGCTCATGTTGTTGCCGATCGGCCCGGGTACGTCGCCGGTCTGGTTGTTACCGGGCTTTCTGATCGGCGGAGCCGGGGTCGGCCTGACGAATCCGGCCCTGGCCGCGGCGGCAGTCGCCGGCATCCCGCCGGAGCGGAGCGGGATGGCCGCCGGTGCGGCGAACACCGCCCGGCAACTCGGCAATGCGCTCGGTATTGCCGGATTGGCAGCGCTGGCTCAATGGGCAGCCGGCCGGGCCGCACAAGCCGCTGCCCGGGCCGGCGAGTCGGCGGAGGTCATCGGCAATATCGCGCGCGGAGAACTCGCCGGTGCACTGGCCCTGGTCCCTGCTGACCGCCAAGACGCCATCCGGGCTCTGTACGACAGCGCTCAGACCACGGGCATCCGAACGGCCACCGCGGTGGCGGCCATCATCGCCGTGATCGGAGTGCTGGCCGTGGCGTGGCTGTCCCGCCCCGCGACGATCCTGGATGCGCCGGACGAGATCGACCCGCCCCGGTCCACTGTCGTTGCCGATCGGGTCCGCGGTGACCGGAAGGCCGTACGGCATCGCGGGCAGTTCGCGGTCGGCTGCGACCCGTGATCTTGACGTTGTTGTCGGTTGGCGGGCGAAAAAGACCGCTCGAACCGACATTTTCGTCAAGATCACGGGGTCTGGTCAGTCGCCAGTGACTTCGATCTCGATGCCGGTTCCGTCGAAGGACAGGTAGCCGGCGACCTCGGCAGCCTCGGCGAAGGGCACCGCATAGAACCAGGCTGCGTCGGCGATGGTCTGCGCGCCGACCGTCAGGCTGCGGTAGCCGGCGGTCCCCTTGTACGGGCAGACGCTGGTCGTGTCGCTGGGACCGAGCAGGTCGGTCCGGACGTCAGCTTCGGGCAGGTAATAGCGCGCGTCCAACCCGGTCTCGTACATAGCGATCGCGTCGGTCGTGTCGGCCACGGTTTCCCCGCCCGCGCGTACGACGACGTGCTGGCTCGTGTGGTGGGTGTCCACCCGGTGGAAGGGGTCGCGTGGATGCCCGAAGACCTCGTCGTCCTCCTGGTACCAGGTGTCGAAGCGGTCGAAGTAGAAGCCGGCCAATCCGTCCAGCCATGAGGCGTCAGGAAGGGGAGTGCGGTAGGTCCAGATCGCGTCCTCGACCAGCCGGTCGCCCACCCGTATGGAGAAGTAGGAGGCGTCGCCCTTGAACGGGCAGTGCGTGGTGCTGCTGGACTCGACGAGGAGATCCGCGCGGATGTCGGCAAGCGGCAGATACCACTGCGGCAGCATCGCCGACTCGTGCAGCAGCTTTCCCTGCCTGGTATCGACCACGGTCTCCCCCGCCAGGACGCCGCGGATGCGCGGCTGCACCTCGTGCAGATAGAGCAGATGCTTGGGCGCGTCCGACAGGTCGGTGTTGAAGCGCTCACGGTTGGCGAAGGCCAGCGGTCCGGTTCCCATGGTCAGCGACATGTCTGTAGTCAACGTCGGACAGCGGCAGGACAATCCCGGTACGAAGGATGCTCCTATGGACGTCAAGTCGCGTGTGTGGGGCTTGGGGCGGCGGGTCGGAGGATGTAGTAGATCTCGCGGGCGATGAATCGTTTGAGCTCTCTTGGTCAAGTCAGGCAGCGGCGAGGCGCTGTTCGCCTCGGTGTCGTGCGGGATCGTAGGGGGTGTCGGTGGTCCAGCATGCCCAGATCACGCGCACCCAGCCTCGGGCAAGAATCCGGACGGCGTGTGGGTGTCGGGTCCCGCGTGCCCGGGCTCGGCGGTAGCAGTCGCCGGCCCATTCTGAGGAGTGTCGGGAGTTGTCGGCAAAGCTCGTGATGGCGACGCGTGCTGGCTTGTTCGCGGTGTAGCGAAACCCGACGGTGCGGGACTTGCCTGAAGCCCTGGTGACCGGCGCGGCGCCGCACATGGCGGCGACCTGTTCGGGGTTCTCGCATCGCTGCAGCAACGGTCCTATCTCGGCGATCAGCGCGGCGAGGCTCACGGTGGCAACGCGTGGCAGCGTCTTGAGCAACGCGGTCTTGGGGTGCGCGGCCAAGGCGTCTGCGGTCTTGCGTTCAAGGCCCCTGATCTCGACGTTGAGAAGGCCGATCTGGGCGACCTGGGATCGAGCGATCGCTTCGAGTACCTTCTCCGCGATCGGGTTCGCGCTGGCGGGCGCTGCCCGGAGCCGACTCATCAGCTCCGCGGGGGACTTGCCACCTCGATAGCTGTGCCGGCGGCAGAACTGACGCATCCGCCCCTCGCCAAGCAGCGCGGCTGCCTGGGGGGTCGGGTAATCAGCCAAGAACGCCAGCGCAATTTGCGATGTCAGCTTCTGGAAGACCAGCGCAGCTCCTGGCCAGTGCTCGGCGAGGACGGCCCAGAGTTGGTTGGACGCCGCGGTGCGTGCTTCGACCAAGGAGGTCCGTGCCCGGACCAGGACGGCGAGCTCCCTGGTGGCCTGTGCCAGGGGTTCCACCCGGCGCAACCGGTGGCCATCGGTGCGGGCGTAGTCGGCGAGCATGAATGCATCGGCGGCGTCTGAC
>Ga0136610_1000030_pt1 | contig 26130 bp, 22 predicted proteins | sample AntDrymUQ1342206_2_FD_104804 | JGI IMG/M metagenome (GOLD analysis project Ga0136610, IMG submission 104804) | Polar desert sand microbial communities from Dry Valleys, Antarctica - metaG UQ134 (22.06) | ecosystem: Environmental > Terrestrial > Soil > Desert | place: Antarctica: Dry Valley...
TACGCGTACTACTCAGGTGGCTTCCGGGTCACCGAGATCCAAGGCACCGGGACTGACGCCGAGCTCGTCGAGACCGGAGCCTTCATCGACGAGGGCGGCAGCAACTTCTGGGGTGTCGAGGTCTTCGAAGACGACGGGGTTGAGTACGTCGCCGCCAGCGACCGCGACTACGGCCTCTACATCTTCAGGTACACACCCCCTACGCCCTGAGCACACACGGCTGAAACGCCTGCGCGGCGGGGTCGACGGGTTTCCCGTCGGCCCCGCCGTCTCGCGTCGGTGGCGATCAGGCGTCCTGCAGCTGCGCCATCTCGGCGATCTCGGTCTGCTGGGCGGCGATGATCTGCCCGGCCAACTGGCGCACGTCGGCGTTCACGCCGGCGCCCTGCACCTCGGCCGCCATCTCGATGGCGCCCTCGTGGTGGGCGGTCATCATCTGCAGCCACAGCGCGTCGAAGGCGTCGCCGTCGGCGCCTTCGAGCCGGCGATCCTCGACCTCGCGGATGGCCGCTGGCGGAGCAGCCCGCACGATCACCCCGTCGTGCTCGCCTGCTCGCCGTGGCTCACTGATCCTGCTGTCGTCGATGCACTGCAACGCGTGCAGTGCTGCCTCGTCATCACGAAGGAACGCAACATGGCTGGCGGGGAAGCGGCGCGGCTCCAAAGCCGGGGGGAGGGCATCTGGAAGCTCGCGCTCCGTGGACTCGACTACTACGCGCTACCGGGCGCGCCCGACCCGCATCCGTTCGGCCAGCGATGGAGAGGTGGAGGCGCTGTCCCTGGCCGTCCCCACCGACCGGGGCAGCACACCCGAGCCGATCGAGCTGGCCAAGCTGATCACCGGGACGTGGGGACTGGTCGAAAGCGCGCGGCTCGAGGACTGGGAAGCCGTCGACGCCACCCTCGAACGGATCAAGGACAACTGGAACACCCTGTCAGAGGCCGCCACCCCGACCCGCGTCGCTGACACGCTCGACGCTGCCCTGGCCTCACTGACCGAAGCGGCCACAACACGGAAACCCGGCCCGGTGAACTCTGCCGCCGTGGACGTGGCCCAGTCCGCACTTGATCTCGAGTTGCGCTACCGACCCGCCGCCGTCGTCGACATCGAGCGGTTCCATCTCCACGCCCAGCAGCTCCGGATCGATGCCGCCGCCACTGACCCCGGCGGCGTGGCCGCCGAGATCGCCACCCTCGAGTGGATCCGCGACCGCATTACCGGCACCCTCACCGCCGACGAGCTGCAGCAGATCGACGACAAGCTCGCGCAGCTCCGGACCGCAGTGAACACCGGAAACTTGGGCGGCGCGGCCGATCAGGCGGCCAGGCTCGCCAACCTCGTCCGCACCCTCAGCCTCCCCTGAGGTGTCTAACGACGTTGATGACGATCCGATGCGACGTCTGACGTCTGACGTCGGATCTGGGAGGATGAGGCGAGAGGGGGCCGCCGGGCGGGAGAAGGCGCTAGCCGCCGACGACGTGTCGTCGGAGTATCGTGCACGCCATCTGGAAGGGCCTGCGCGAATGAGTGGACGGACCTCGGCTGGATCATGCTTGACCTGCTGAACGGCTTCGTAGTGGAGCTGCGCAACGCCGGTCTACCGGTGTCGTTGACCGAGAACCTCGACGCCATGGAGGCCGTCGCTCACATCCCGATCGAGGACCGCGAGGCGTTCAAGTACGCGCTCGGGGCGACACTGGTGAAGAACAACTCTCATTGGCGGGCGTTCGAGACGGTGTTCGAGGTGTACTTCAGCCTCCGCGGTCCGGAGTATCGCATCGCCGATGGCGAGGGCGGCGAGACCGACGAACTATGGCGCGAGATGCAGGAGGCCAACGGTCAGGGCGAGGGGCGCGGTGCCGGTGGTGGCATGGAAGGTCTCACCGCCGAGGAGATCGCCCAGATGCTGATGCAGGCGCTGCTGCAGGGTGATCAGGCGATGATGCGGGCGTTGGCGCGCCAAGCGGTGCAGCGCCACGCCGGCATGGAACCCGGCCGTCCGGTCGGTGGCACGTACTACCTGTACCGCACGCTGCGGAACCTCGATCTCGATGCCCTGATGGAACGGATGATGGAGGCGACACGCGAGTCCGCGCCTGCACCGCTGACCTCATTCGAGGAACGGCTGGAACGTGAGGAGTTCGAGCACCGGCTGGAGCAGTTCAGATCGGAGATCGAGGCAGAGATCCGACGCCGGCTGGTTGCAGATCGAGGCGCCGAGGCGATGGCCAAGACGCTGCGCAAGCCGCTGCCAGAGGATGTCGATTTCATGCACGCCAGCCGCGACGAGATGCAACTCCTGAAGAAGGCGCTGCAGCCCTTGACGCGCAAGCTGGCCGCCCGGCTGACGCGCAAGCGGCGGCACGGGCGCCGCGGTCCGCTCGACTTCCGCAACACGGTGCGTCATTCGCTGAGCACCGGCGGTGTGCCGATCGATCCCAAGTTCCGCTATCCCCGCCCGGCCAAGCCAGAGCTGATGGTGGTGGCCGACATCTCGGGGTCGGTCGCAGCGTTCGCCCGGTTCACGCTGATGCTCGTGTACGCCATCCAGAACCAGTTCTCGAAGGTGCGCTCGTTCGTGTTCATCGACGGCATCGACGAGGTGACCGACTACTTCCGGGCCACCGACGACATCACCGAAGCGATCCACAGGATCAACACGGAGGCCGACGTCGTGTGGGTCGACGGTCACTCCGACTACGGCCACGCCTTCGAGGTGTTCTGGCAGCGTCAGGGCAAGGACATCGGTCCCAAGACGACGGTGCTGCTGCTCGGCGACGCCAGGAACAACTACCACTCCAGCCAGTCGTGGGTGGTGAAGGAGATCGCCAACAAGGCCCGCCATGTGTACTGGCTGAATCCCGAACCTCGCTCGTACTGGAACACCGGTGACTCCATCGTCGGCGAGTACGGCACGCACACCGACGGTGTGTCGGAGTGTCGCAATCTCCGCCAACTCGAATCCTTCGTCGAACGACTCACCTGACCGCCCGCGCTCAACGGTCAGGGCGGCGAGGATGGGGGTGGGGGAGTGAGGAGCAGGGTTTGGAGGGCGCGGCCGACGGAACCCTGTTCGTCGAACAGCACGGCGTCGGCGAGGGCGGTGCCGTCGGCGTGCCAGCTGGACGTCGCCCTGGAGCCGAGCCACTCACCCTGGGGGTCGCGGTGCGCCAGGATCGTCAGGTCGGCGTTCACGAAGCCCATCTCCCACGGCTCCACCCAGCGGGAGAAGGCGTTGCCGCAGTCGGCGATCGGGCAGAGGCGCTGGAACGGTGACGGCTCTTCGTCGGCAAGGAGTGGCACCGTCCACATCCACACGGTGGTCGGGCCAGGCCCTGGATCGTCGCCAGGTGGGTAGCGCACTGCCACGCCTTCGCCGCTGAACCCGGGAAGGCCGTGCAGGAGGCGTTTGATGGGAAAATCACCGATCTCGGCATCGGCGAGCAACGGCGGCTCGAACCCGTCGGAGAACTCTCGGCCGCCGCCTGGTGTCACCACGTGCAGCGAGGTGGCGGTGGCGCATGGGCGACCGTCGCCGTCGACCAGTGTCGCCGACGTGGTGGCGATGGACCGTCCCGCCCTCGTCACGTCGACGTCGACGCGGAACCCGGCGAAGGGGATCGGGCGGTGCAGGTCCACGGTGAGGCGAGCCAGCCGCTTGTCGGGCACTGCCTGCTCTGCCGCGCGGGCGATCAGCCCGGTGGGAGGGCCGGCGTGGCAGGCGTTCGCATCCCACGGACCTCTCGTGTGACGAGTCGGCCGGAAGAACTCACCGTCGTCGGTGGTGAAGAAGCTGTCGCCCACCTCGTTGGACACTATTCGCACGGGGGGCCTCTGCCCCCGTGGTCGCCTATCGTCTCGGGGATGTCGCCGTCGTTCGAGGAGGTTGTCGCCCAGGTCACGGGTCCCGGATCGATGTTCGAGATCGGGGATGGGACGATCAACGGGATCGACCAACGAGTGTTCGTCCACGCACCGCCCAACATGCGCTCGCTGTTCGACATCGCCCGTATGGGTGGTGACAAGACGTTCGTCGTGTACGACGATCAGGAGTGGACGTTCACCGAGGCGATGGTGCAGGTCGACGCGCTGGGCGCGGCGCTGGTGAGCCACTTCGGGGTGAAGAAGGGCGACCGGGTGGCGATCGCCATGCGCAACTATCCCGAATGGGTGTTCTCGTACGCGGCAATCGTGTCGATCGGCGCCGTCTGCGTGCCGTTGAACGCCATGTGGACGGAGGTCGAGCTGGCGTACGGCATCGAGCACAGCGGATCCACGGTGATGATCGCCGACCCGGAGCGCATCGAGCGCACGGCCGAGGTGTGCGAGCGGCTCGGGCTGCGGGTGCTGTGCGCCCGCGCCGCCGCAGGCGCGGGCCTGGGTGACCACGTCGAGCGCTGGGAGGACGTCGTCGAGCCGGGGGCGCCGCTGCCCGCTGTCGACATCTCGCCCGACGACGACGCCACGATCCTGTACACGTCGGGCACCACCGGGTTTCCAAAGGGCGCCGTGTCGACGCACAGCGCCATCCTCCATGCCGTGCTCGCCTTCGGCGCCCGTGCCCAGGTGGACAAGCTGCGCAGCGACAAGCCGGAGGACCGCGAGGACGCTGAGCCGATCAAACCCGTGTTCATCCTCATCGTCCCGCTGTTCCACGTCACCGGGTGCGTGCCGGTGATGCTCGGCAGCTTCGTCGCGCATATGGAGTTGGTGATGATGTACAAGTGGGACGTCGACAAAGCGCTGGAGCTGATCGAGCGCCATCGGGTCACCCACTTCACCGGCGTGCCGACCCAGAGCTGGGACCTCGTGCAGTCGCCGAGATTCGCCGAGTTCGACACGTCGAGCCTTCGCAACGTTGGCGGCGGCGGGGCGCCGGCGCCGCCAACGCTCGTGTCGCAGCTTGCCGACAGCGTCAAGGCCGGGGGCCCGATCATCGGTTATGGGATGACCGAGACCAATGCCTACGGCCCCCAGAACCAGGGCGACGATTACCTCACCCACCCGTCGTCGACCGGCCGTGCACTGCCAATCGTGCAGGTCGAGATCCGTGACAATGACGGCAACCCGCTGCCTGTCGGCAAGCGCGGCGAGATCTGCATGAAAGGTCCGAACCTCTTTCGTGGATACTGGAACGACGCAGAAGCGACAGCGGACACGATCGTCGACGGCTGGCTGCAAACCGGTGACGCCGGACGCCTCGACGAGGACGGGTTCCTCTACGTGGAGGACCGCATCAAGGACATGATCCTGCGCGGCGGCGAGAACGTGTACTGCGCCGAGGTGGAAGCAGCGATCTTCGAGCACCCTGCGGTGCATGAGGTTGCCGTGGTCGGCGTGCCCAACGACCGGCTCGGTGAGGAGGTCGCAGCGGTCATCTTTCTCGAGGACGGTGAGCAGCTCGGGGTCGATGAGCTGACGGCGTTCCTCGATCCGAAGCTGGCCAGGTTCAAGATCCCGAGCCGGCTGGCCATCCTCGACGAACCACTACCCCGCAACGCCGCCGGCAAGTTTCTCAAACGCGATCTTCGCGACCGCTTCCCGAGCTGATCTCCCGACCGCTGATCACTCGAAGATCCTGGGGCTGCGGCATGAAACGTTGGTGACGCGGGGTGAGACATCTCGCACGTGACCGCGAGGAGAATTTGATGCTGGTAACGGCCCGTGCGGCATCCTCGTCGGCGTCGGTGCAATGATCTGGGCCATGTCGCGACTCCTCGTCGTCGGTGGAACATCATTCGTCGGTCGCCACGCCGTATACCAGGCGGTCGACGCCGGTCACGACGTGACCGTGTTCCACCGCGGTCATACGAACCCCGACATGCTGGCGGGCCGGATCGATCATCGTCTGGGCGATCGCGCCACCGGCGACTACTCGTCGCTCGACATCGATGAGACGTGGGACGCCGTGCTCGACGTTTCGGCCTACGTGCCGCGCCACGTCCATCAGCTCGCCGACGCCTTGGCTGCTCGCAGTGGTCACTACGTGCACGTGTCGTCGATCTCGGCCTACGACGACACTGCTCGGATCACGCTCGACGAGGACTCGCCCCTTTGGCCGGACCTCACCGAGCACACCGAGGACGTGACGGGGCAAACATACGGGCCGTTGAAGGCGATGTGTGAGCGCGCAGGGCACGAGCGGTTCGGGGAGGCGATGTCGATCGTCCGGCCGACCTACGTGTGTGGTCCGCACGACGCGACGGACCGGTTCACGTACTGGGCTCGACGGATGGCCGCCGGCGGCGACGTTGCTGCCACATCGCTCGACGCTCCGCTACAGATCGTGGACGCACGCGACCTCGGAGCGTTCCTGGTGACATGCGCAGAGAGCGCTGCCGACGGACCGTTCGACGGCGTGGGCGTGTTCGCCCCAGTGCGAGAGATGCTGATAGCGATCACTCCGGCCGACGTGGCCGTGCGGTTGGTCGAGGTCGACCGAGCCACACTCGATGCAGTCGGTGTTGGTCTGCCGTTGATTGAGCCGGAGGCCGAGCTGCCGGAGCTGAAGACCAGGCCCGGTAGGCGGGCCAAGGCAGCCGGCCTGGCCGAGCGCTCAGTGGCAGAGACGGCAGACGCCACGAGAGCCTGGGATGCTGAGCGGGGTTCTCCGCCGCTGAAGGTCGGTCCAACTGCCGAACAGGAAGCAGACCTGCTCCGCCGTCAGCTCGACGTCTGATCAGCTTGCGCCAGATCAGCTGCCGCGCTGGTAGTTCGGGGCCTCGTTCGTGATCTGCACGTCGTGTGGATGGCTCTCGGTGCGCCCCGCTGCGGTGACCCGCATGAAGCGGGACCCGGTGCGTAGCCGGTCCAGCGTCGCCGCGCCGGCATAGCCCATGCCTGACCGCAGCCCGCCGACGAGTTGGTAGACGGTCTCACTGAGCTTTCCGGCATATGCCACCCGCCCCTCGATTCCTTCTGGCACGAGCTTGTTGGTGCTGGTGCCGAGCGCGCTGCGGGCGCTGTCGGACTGGGTGCTGGCGTAGCGGTCGGCGCCCAGGCCGGCCATGGCGCCCAGTGACCCCATGCCGCGGTAGCTCTTGTAGCGGCGTCCTTCGAACAGCTCAGTTTCCCCTGGGCTCTCCTCGGTGCCCGCCAGGAGGGAGCCGAGCATCACGCATTCGGCACCAGCGGCGATCGCCTTGACGATGTCACCCGAGTACGTGATGCCGCCGTCGGCGATGATCGGGATGCCACGGCGTTTGGCCCGCTGGGCCGTGAACCAGATGGCCGACAGCTGGGGCATCCCGGCACCGCTGATGACTCGCGTCGTGCAGATCGACCCTGCCCCGACTCCGACCTTGACGGCATCTGCGCCGGCGTCGGCCAGGGCGTCGATGCCGTCCTCGGTGACGACGTTGCCGGCCACCACTGGAAGGTCGGGCCATCCACCCTTGATCCGCTCTATCGTCTTGATCACACCGGCCGAGTGACCGTGGGCCGTGTCGAGAGCGATGGCGTCGACGCCGACGGCGAGCAGCGCTTCGACCCGCCGCTCCACGTCCTCGCCCACGCCGACGGCACCGGCGCAGCGCAGGCGACCCTTGGGATCACGCGAGGCGTTTGGGTGCTCGAGCCGCTTCTGGATGTCCTTGACGGTGATGAGCCCGGCGAGCCGGTTCTCGTCGTCGAGCAGCGGCAACTTCTCGATGCGGTGCCGTTGCAGGATGGCTTTGGCCTGCTCCAGCGTCGTCCCGACGGGTGCCGTCACGAGGCCTTCGTGTGTCATGAACTCGTTGATCGGTCGCTCGAAGTCGGAGCCGGTGCAGAAGCGGATGTCGCGATTCGTGAGGATGCCAACGAGGCAGCCCTGGTCGTCGATGATCGGAACACCCGAGAACTTGAACTTCGACATCAGAGCTTCGGCCTCGTACAGCAGGGCCTGGGGTCCGAGCGTCACCGGGTCGGTGATCATGCCGCTCTGGCTGCGCTTGACCTTCTGCACCTCTGCGGCCTGATCGTCGATGCTCATGTTCCGGTGGATCACGCCGATGCCGCCCTCGCGAGCCATGGCGATGGCCATGCGGGCTTCGGTGACCTTGTCCATGGCGGCAGATACGAGCGGGATCGCCAGCTCGATGCCGGCGGCGAACGTGGCCGTCGTGTCGACCGAGTCGGGGAGGGTGTCGGAATAACCGGGAACGACGACGACGTCGTCGAACGTCAGGGCCTCGAACCGATCGAAGAACTCGTCGGGCGTGGTCATACGCGGACCTCCTTGGGGCGTCGAAGAGATGAGCACAGCTCGCCCAGGGTGGCGACGAGCAAGGTGTGCTCGGCAGCGTGGACCCGAGCTGCCATGGTGTCGAGGGTGTCGTCCTCGTGGATCGCGACATCGACGGTGCCGAGGACGGGTCCGACGTCGACTCCTTCGTCTGGAACGAGGTGCACCATGACCCCGGTTCGGTGGCGCCGGCCCGCCCGGAACTCGTCGTACGCCCGCTCGATGGCGCGGGTGCCGGGCAGTTCGCCCGGCAGAGCTGGGTGCAGGTTGATCACCTGGCCGGGAAACCGGTCGAGAAAGCCTGCCGTGAGGATCCGCATCCACCCGGCGAGCACCACGACATCGGGCCGGTGCCGTTCCACGGCGTCGGCCAGCCGGGCATCGTAGGCAGTCCGCAGCTCACCAGGCTCGGGCATCATGGAGATGGCGGGAATGCCTACCGCTAGGGCTCGTTGCAGGCCGCCGGATTCGGCCCGATTGCTGACGACTGCTACGACATCGGCCGGGATCGAGTCTCCGTGGCAACCGTCGATGACGGCCTGCAGGTTCGTGCCATGACCGGACGCCAGCACGACGAGCTGGGGCCGCTGGCCAAGGTCGCCCCTCACGTCTGCTCCCACGGGGCTCCCATGTTCCGAACCTACGCGTTGGCGCCCGACCCCCGGCGACGGTGAACGAAAAGTCAGGATCCGTGCGCCGAGGATTAGCGTCCGGACGCATGTTCTCGTGGCCGCTCCGGCAGCAGGCGCAAACCCGTTTCGGTGAGATCGCGTACGACGTCCGTGGGCAAGGGTCACCGGTGGTGCTCGTACACGGGACACCGAGCCGGTCAGAGATCTGGCGGCGCATCGCGCCAGTCCTCAGCGAGCGCCGCACCGTGTTCGCCTTCGATCTCTTGGGCTTCGGCGAGTCCGAACGCCACGTCGAGCAGGACGTCAGCATCCGCAGGCATGCCGAGGTGCTGGCAGAGCTCCTCGGTCAGTGGGAGCTCGCGGCGCCTGCCGTCGTCGCCCACGACATCGGCGGCGCCGTCGTGCTTCGAGCACACATCAACGGTGGGGTTCCGATGAGCAGGCTGGCGTTGATCGACGCCGTGGCGCTGCGACCCTGGATCACTCCCACGACCCGCGAGATGCAACGCAACCTCGGTCGCTACGAGCCGCTGCCGAACGCCAAGCTGGCGGCCGAGATCGAGTCGCATCTGGTCGGCGCCACGCATCGACCGTTGGATCCTGAAACGTTCGACGTCTTGTTCGGGCAATGGGAGGGAGCTGAGGGCCAGGCCCTGTACCTCCGAAACGTCGCCCAGCTCGATGAGCGGGACACGGCCGATTTCGAACCGCACCTGTCAACGATGTCTACGCCCACCCGCCTCATCTGGGGCGAGCACGACGCATGGCTCGATCCGTCGATCAGCACGAAGCTCGCCGAGCTCTTGCCACGTGCAGACGTCGTGCAAATACCCGATGCCGGCCACTTCTGCATGGAGGATGATCCCGCCGCCGTCACTGAGGCGCTGAGAGAGTTCCTCAACGCCTGAGGCTCCGTTCGATCACAACCGAACTGGGCGTGGATCTTCGCAGGGGCTGAGAGGATCGGCACCCAGAACGTGAGTTGGAAGGAATCACGCCCAGAACGTTGTGGGGTGGTCAGTGCAGTGTGACCTGGGGTCGTTCAGTGTCCTGGCGTGGGGTGAGCTCGCCGATTGGCCATGTTGGTTCGGGGATGGCCGCTTGCACGGCGCGCACGTCGTCCGGCGCGCAGATCACGACCATGCCGATGCCCATGTTGAGCGTGCGGAACAGCTCCTGGCGATCCATGCCGGTGGCCAGCTCCTGCACGAGTGCAAATAGCGGTGGGATGGGCCACGAGGACGTGTCGATCTCGGCGACGACGTCGTTCGGGAGCACCCTCGGCAGATTCTCGATCAGCCCGCCGCCGGTGATGTGGGCGAGCGCCTTCACGGCGCCAACGGCCAGTGCCGCTTCCAGCACGGACAGGTAGCTGCGGTGCGGCTCCATCAACGTCTCACCCAATGGGCGCTCGAAGCCGGCAGGCGTGGCGTCGAGCGGGATCCACTCGAACAGGCGGCGCAGCAGCGAGTAGCCGTTCGTATGCGGTCCCGACGATGCCAGGCCGATGAGCACATCGCCGGCGGCCACGTCGTGGCGGGGGAGCATGGCGTGCCGGTCGACGACACCGACGAGCGTGCCGGTGATGTCGAAGGCGCCCTCGGCGTACACGCCCGGCATCTCGGCAGTCTCGCCACCGAGCAGCGTGCAGCCGGCGGCCTCGCACGCCTCGGCCATGCCAGTCACGATCTCGGCCATGATCGTGGCGTCGAGACGGCTGGCGGCCACGTAGTCGAGGAAGAACAGGGGAGTAGCGGCCTGCACCAGCACGTCGTTCACGCAATGGTTGACGATGTCGTGCCCAACGCTGCGGAAGCGCCCCGAGCGAGCAGCCAGCTCGACCTTGGTGCCGACGCCATCGGTGGAGGCCACGAGCACGGGATCCGCCATCATCAGGAGCGACTTGGCAGAGAAGGCGCCGCCGAAGCTGCCCAGGCCGCTCACCACCTCGGCGCCGTGGGTGCGCTCGACGGCGTCGCGCATCAGTGCCACCGCTCTGGCACCTTCGTCGATGTCGACGCCGGCAGCGGCGTAGCTGCCGATGGCGGCGCCCGGAGCCCGCCAGGCGATGTCGCCGCGGACCTGCATGCCGTCGAACGCCACGTGGTCCATGCCTTCGTAGGCACGTCGCCTGGCGGCGCCAAGGTCAGCACCGAGGCCGGTGACCGCAAGGACCCGACCGCCAGCGGTGTGGCCGTCGGCGAGTCCGGACGGGAACAGGAGCGTGTCGTCGTTGGCCGCGAAGTACGCCTCGTCGATGGTGACCACTGCGCCCGTGGCGGGCGTGGCGGGATAGTCGGCAGCAGCGGCAACGACGGTGCATGCGGCGCCGGGCCGCACGGTGAGGCGCCGCTTGCCGAAACCCGTCGACGTCGCCAGCCGCGCCAACTCGGCGAGGTCGTCGTCCATCAGGGGAAGCACGGTCTGCGCCTCGGGATCACCGAAGCGACAGTTGTACTCGATCAGCCGCGGTCCGTCGGCGGTGAGCATCATGCCGGCGAACAGCACGCCGACGTACGGTGTGCCGGCAGCCGCCAGGTGCTCGACGAGCGGTTGCACGAACGTGGCCAGCAGCTCGCCGGGATCAGCCGTGACAGGCGCAGGCGCATAGGCACCCATGCCGCCCGTGTTGAGCCCAGTGTCGCCCTCGCCGATGCGTTTGTGGTCCTGCGCCAGGGGAAGGGCGATGGCCTGCCGACCATCGCACAAGGCCAGCAGCGAGCACTCCGGGCCATGCAGTCGTTGCTCGAGCACGAACGGACCCCGGGATGCCCGGATAGCGGTCTCGGTCTCGTCGTCTCCGGTAGGGACCACGACTCCCTTGCCGGCGGCGAGCCCGTCGGCCTTGACGACCACAGGCTCACCCAGGCGGTGCCACCAGTCGATGGCGGAATCGACAGCTTCGGGTCCTGGGAAGCTGGACCACGCCGGACCAGGAATGCCGAGCGCCGTTGACAGGCGGCGGGCGAAGCTCTTGGAGGACTCCAGTCGCGCCAACGCCGCGGTGGGACCGAAACAGGGCACGCCCCTGGCAGCGCACTCATCGGCCACGCCATCGACGAGAGCGGCCTCGGGCCCCGGGATCACGAGGTCGATGCCGTTGGTGTCGGGGGGCAGGGACGGTGCCAGGTCCACGTCGTGGCCCCAGCGGCGGCAGGCCCAGGCGATGGCCTGCTCTCGGCCGCCGCCGCCGACGACCAGCACCCGCATCAGGCAAGCACCTGCATCAGGCGAGTACCTGGTCGAACGACAGCTTGGGTTGGGCCATCGCCACCTCGATCGGGTAGACGCCCGTGAAACAGGCGTTGCAATAGCCGTCCTGGCGGCCGACGGCTCGCATCATCGCCTCCAGTGACAGGAACGCCAGGGAGTCGGCGCCGATGTGGTCCCGGATCTCGTCGACGCTGAGGCGGGCGGCGATGAGATCGCCGTCGTGTCCCATGTCGACACCGAAGTGGCAGGCGTCGGTGATCGGCGGGCAGGTGATGCGTACGTGAACCTCCAGTGCCCCGGCCTCGCGGATCAGCTTGACGAGGGGCCCGGCCGTGGTGCCCCGCACCAGCGAGTCGTCGATCACGATCACCCGCTTGCCCTCCAGGTTCGTGGCGAGGACGTTGAACTTGAGCGCCACTCCGCGCTCGCGGATGTCCTGGGTGGGTTCGATGAACGTGCGGCCGATGTACCGGTTCTTGATCAGCCCGTCGTTGAACGCCACGCCGCTCTCCTGGGCGTACCCGATAGCGGCTGGGATCGACGAGTCTGGCACCGGCACCACGACGTCGGCCTCGACGGGCGACTCCCGTGCCAGCTCGCGGCCGAGGTTCTGGCGCACGGTGTGCACCGTCTGACCGTCCCAGTGGGAATCGGGACGGGAGAAGTAGACGAACTCGAACGTGCACCGGGCCTGCCGGGACGCCGGCGTGAGCGCCTGGCTCCGACGGATCTCAGCGCCGCGCAGGGTGATGATCTCGCCCGGTGCGACCTCCTCGATGTCACTGCAGCCGAGCGTCGCCAGCGCGCAGGTCTCGGAGGCGATGGCATGACCACCGAGGGCGAGGCGGCCGACAGAGAGCGGCCGGAAGCCCCACGGATCGCGAACGGCCACCACCTCGTCGGCGGCCAACAGCACGAGGGAGAAGGCGCCCTTCCAGGCCGGCAGCGTCCGTTCGACCCGCTCCTCCCACGTACGACCGCCAGCCGCGGCGAGCATCAGCGTCAGCACCTCGCTATCGCTCGTGGCGGTGAGGCCGAAGCCCCGTGCCAGCAGCTCGTCGCGCAGTGCCGGGGCGTTGACGAGGTTGCCGTTGTGGGCGGTCGCCAGCGGTCCGTGCATGGTCTCCACGAGGAACGGTTGCACGTTGCGCAGGTGGCTGGCGCCGGTGGTGGAGTAGCGGGTGTGGCCGATGGCGTGGTAGCCGACAAGTGGGGCGAGCGCCGCCTTCGTGAACACGTTGGACACGAGCCCGGCGTCCTTGTGCACGCGTGCCCGCTGCCCGTCGCTCACGGCGATGCCGGCGGCCTCCTGTCCGCGGTGCTGGAGAGCGAACAGGCCGAAGAAGGCGAGTTGGGCGACGCCCTCGCCATGGGGCGTCGAGATGGCGAGCACGCCGCACTCGTCACGTGGTGAGTCGTCGTTGACCGTCATGGCTTCCTTGCAGTGTCGCGCGGATGGGTGTCGAGCCAGTGCCGGATGCGGCTTTCGACCGGATAACCGCCGGGTTCGAACGCCCGCCCGGTCAGGCGTCGGTAGGCGTCGATGTAGCGATCGGACGTGGCGGTCCAGATCCCGTCGCCGACATCGGGTGGGGGACCGTCGCCCCGGTAGCCGGCGTCGGCGTAGGCCCTGCGAACGACCTCTTTGTCGAGGCTTTCTGGTTCCGCTCCGGCGGCGAGGCGATCCTCGTAGCCGTCGGCCACCCAGAAGCGGGAGGAGTCGGGAGTGTGCACCTCGTCGATCAGCATCAGCGTGCCCGACGCGTCGAGGCCGAACTCGTACTTGGTGTCGGCGAGGATCAGGCCGGCGTCGGCGGCGACCTGCTGGCCACGCGCGAACACGGCGAGCGCCACCGCCATCACGTCGTCCCAGAGAGCTCGCTCGACGAGCCGCCGATCGACGACGTCGGCGCACGACAGCGGCACGTCGTGGGTACCGGCTTCGCCCTTCGTCGTGGGCGTGACGATGGGCGTCGGCAGCTCCGTGTTCTTCGCCAGACCGTCGGGGAGTCGATGCCCGTCGACGACCCGGGCTCCTGTTGCGTATCGCTGCCAGAGTGACGTGTCGGTGACGCCGGTGATGAAGCCGCGCACGATGACCTCAACGGGCAGCGGGTGGGCGGCCAGTGCTACGAGCACGTTCGGATCGGGCGTCGACACGGAGTGGTTGGGCACGAGATCGACGGTTCGCTCGAACCACCACGCCGAGAGCTGATTGAGTACCTGTCCCTTGTACGGCACGCCGGCCAGGACCCGATCGAATGCCGATAGGCGGTCGGTGGTGACGAACAGCCGCGTCGACGCGTCGAGCATGTACGAGATGCGTACCTTGCCGTCGCGACGGTCGCGCAGGGGCAGTTCGATCTCGGTGAAGGGCTCCACGGCGAGGACACCGGTGGTCGGCTCGCGCTCAGAGCTGGCGGGCATGCTCGACTCCCGCTTCGAAGATGCGCAACCCCAGCTGCGCCGGCGCGCCACCTTCCCGACGATGGGCCGGGTGCTGGCGGAGGGTCATGTGGTTCTCGGGATGGGGCATCAGACCGAGTACCACGCCGGAGGGGTCGGACACGCCGGCGACATCGGCCACGGAGCCGTTCGGGTTGGGACCTGCGTAGCGCAGGGCGACCTGGCCGGCGGCGGAGAGGGCATCAGGATCGGGATGGACGTACCGGCCCTCTCCGTGGGCGATGGGGCACTCGATCGGGGCGTCATCGCCATCGAGCCACACGCAGTTCGAACCTGCCTCGGGGGCCAGCGCCACCCAGCGGCAGTCGAAGCGGCCGGATTGGTTGTGTCCGAGCGAGCCGGGCAGCAGGCCGGCCCTCGTGAGCACCTGGAAACCGTTGCAAACGCCGAGCACCGGTCGCCCGGAGTCGACGAAGGCCCGCAGGGCGGCGGCGACCTTCGAGTCGCCTGCCGCCCCGTCAGACGTCTCACCGGCCAGGTCGAGCGCCAGCATCCGCCCGGCGCCGAGAGCGTCGCCGTAGCTGAACCCGCCGGCCACAACGACGAGGCAGGTGGCATCGAGGCGCCAGGGTTCCGCCACCAGTTCGGACGCCAGCACGATCTCAGGATCAGCTCCGGCTCGCATCAGGGCGGCGCAAGTGTCACGGTCGCGGTTCGTGCCAGGGCCGGCGACGACGACGGCACGCGGTCGCCTCATGGCACGGTCTCGAAGGCGGCGACGAGATCGTCGAGCTTGATCGGTGGGCATCCGGGCAGTCTCAGCGCTGCCTCGCCGGTGACCTCGCCGAGCACAGTCGGGACATCGTCGGCACTGGTCATCGTTGCCACGAACGCCTCGAGGTCGGCGGGAACGACCTCGACGAGGAGGCGGCCGGTCGACTCGGAGAACAGCGCCGTGGCGATGTCGTCGTGGGGCAGGGCGTCGATGCGGGCTCCAAGGTCACCGGCGATGCACATCTCGGCCAGGGCAACGGCGAGGCCGCCTTCGGAGACGTCGTGGCATGCGCGCACCAGGCCGGCAGCCATCGCCCGGTGCAGGCGGCGGTAGCGAGCCGGTGCCGCCGGGTCGGGCTGGGGCACGACGGAGGATGGGTGATACCTGCCGGTCGACGTCAGTACGTCGTCGAGGTGGCTACCGGCGAACTCGGGCCTCGTACGACCGAGCACCACGAGGTGATGCCCCGGCGTGGTCAACTCCGTCGTCACGCAGGCGGAGACGTCGGGAACGTGACCGACCGCAGTGATCACCAGCGTCGGGGGCACGGCGTGGCGGTTGCCGTCGGCGTCGGCGTACTCATTGTTCAGCGAGTCCTTGCCGGACACGAAGGGGGTGGCGTGCGCCAGGGCCGCGGTGCAGCAGCCCTCTACTGCAGCGACGAGATCTCCGAGCGTGGATGGCCGGCGGGGATCACCCCATGAGAAGTTGTCGAGTAGCGCAACGCGGTCAGGGTCGGCGCCAACGGCGACGACGCTGCGGATGGCTTCGTCGACGACCGCGGCGGCCATCGCCTCAGGGTCGTGGAGGCCGTACCAGGGATTGATGCCGATGCCGATGGCGATGCCGTGATCGTCGGCAGGGTCGGCCAGCACCACGCCGTCAGCGTGACCGCCGTTGGCGGTGAGCGGCCGGACGAGCGTGGCCCCGCCGATCTCGTGGTCGTAGCGGTGCACGACTGCAGCCCTGGACGACAGGTTGGCGTGGCGCAGCAGAGCCAACAGCGTGACAGCGACGTCGCCAACGTCGCGGACCCCGGCCTCGGTGCGCTCGGGGTTCGGCAGTTGGGCGGTCATCGTTCGCTCGGGGCGTCCACCGTGGAGGAACTCGAGGTCGACGTCGGCCGCCACGTGACCGTCGCTGCGCACGATGAGCCGCCCGGTCCCGGTGAACGAGCCGATGTCGGCCAGCTCCACGCCGAACCGCTCGCAGCGGTGGTCCAGCGCCTCGCGGTGCTCGGGCGGCACGGCGACCACCATGCGCTCCTGGGCTTCCGACAGCCACACCTCCCATGGCGCCAGCCCGGCGTACTTGCGCGGCACGAGGCCGAGGTCGACGTCGGCGCCGACGCCGTCGGCCATCTCGCCGACCGCCGATGACAGGCCGCCGGCCCCGCAGTCGGTGATGGCCGAGTAAAGGTCCTCGGCGCCGTCCAGCACGTCGATCAGCAGCTTCTCGGTGACGGGATCGCCGATCTGGACGCTGGCACCTGAGACGTCGCCGGTGCTGGCATCCATCGTGGCGCTGGAGAACGTTGCGCCGCGGATGCCGTCACGACCGGTGCGCCCGCCGAGCACGACGACCCGGTCGCCGGGATCCGGTCCTTCGTGCCGCGGCCGCTCGACGGCCTTACCGATGCAACCGCAGAACACCAGTGGATTGGTGGTGAAACGGTCGTCGTACCAGACCGCGCCGGCCACGGTGGGCAGGCCGATCTTGTTGCCGTAGTCGGCGACGCCAGCGATCACGCCCTCACGGATGCGCCGGGGATGCAGCGTGCCGGCCGGCAGTGAATCGGCGGGCACGGTTGGCGTGCCGAAACACAGCACGTCGGTCACGGCGATGGGGCGATGGGCGGCGCCCAAAATGTCGCGGATGACGCCGCCAACGCCCGTGTTGGCGCCACCGAAGGGCTCGACGGCGGACGGGTGGTTGTGGGTCTCGGCCTTGAGCGCCAGCGTGACGCCCGGTACGAACGAGACGATGCCGGCGTTGCCATCGAAGGCGGATCGCACGAACGCGGCGCCGATCGCCGTGGTGCACGAGCGCAGCTGGCCGAGCAGGGACTCGAGCATGGTCGATCGTTCGTCCGAACCGACGGTGATGGCGGCACGGAACGTCTTGTGCGAGCAGTGCTCGCTCCACGTCTGGGCCAACATCTCCAGCTCGACGTCGGTGGGGTCTCGCCCCAGCGAACGAAAGTGCTCCTGGATGGTGCGCAACTCGAGGAGGTCGAGGGCTAGCAGGCGGTCGTCGCCCAGATGGGCGAGCGCGGCCTCGTCGAGATCGCGCACGGCGACGAGCGCCGGTTCGGTGGCGACGCCGGCGAGCGGTTCTGTTGGCTCCGCCAGTCCTTCGCCCCAGTGCTCGATGATCGGGTTGGCGACGAGCCGGCGCACGACGGTGTCGGCCAACGCACGGTCGGTGTCGGGTGAGAACTCGACGCGCCGGCCGGTGGCGGCGCCGTCGACGGCAACGCCGAGCTGGGAGGCGGCGCGAAGCAGTGATTGGGCAGCCAGGTCGGTGACGCCAGGGTGCAACGTGACCTCGAAGGCCGGGCCAGCATGGTTCGGCGTCTCCCACGAGCCCGTCTGCAACAGGGGATCGATGAGGAAGCGGCCCAGGCGCCGCTGGCCGTCGTCGCCGAGATCGCCCGATACGTACAACACGTCGGCGACGGAAGGGGCCTGGGGCAGGGGCGTCCCGAGCTGCTCTGCGCCCCCGGCGATGTGGTCGGATCGGGCGTCGTGGTCGATGGCCCGGATCGTAAGACGATGCCAGCGCGCCACCTCCTGACCATAGGGACCCCCCGGTACCCGGTCGGTGCATTGAACGAAATGTCCGCCCCCTGGGGCTCCCGCCCCGTGGCCCACTTCGCGTTCTGGGTGCGGATCTTCTCAGCCCCCGATGAAATGTACGCCCGGAACGGGACGTGGCGCTCCGGGCGGGCATCGGGGAGGCGGCAGGGCACTACATTCGGGGTCGATGGCGGTGTACCTGTGCCACGAGCAGCCCGATCTGCTCGCCCACGAGGCGACGATCGTGGCCAGCCGACCCGGTGGTGTGGTACTCGACCGGTCGGCGTTCCACCCCGGCGGCGGCGGGCAGGTCAGCGACGCCGGAGTGCTCGAGGCGAGCTCTGGGCGCTACGCCGTGAGCGGGATCTCCCAGGAGCCGGACGAGCGCGGCGACGCAGTCTGGTGGCACCTGCTCGACGACGCCGAGGCAGAGTTGGCCGGTGTGGTGATGGTGGAGATCGACGCCGAACGCCGCACGTTCGTGTCCCAGCTGCACACCGACTCCCATCTGCTCAACGCCTTCGTGTACGAGCAGTTCGAGGGGGCGCTCGTCACCGGGGCGCAGATCAACGCCGACGGCACGGGTCGGATGGACTTCGACCTGCAGGATGTCGACAACGATGTGTTGCGCGGCCTCGATGCTGCCGTCAATGGCGTCATTGCCGACGCTGTCCCCGTTGCATCGGTGTATGTCGACAGTGCTGATGCCGCCGGCACGGACGGCCTGGTGCGGAGCATGTCGGTGGCTCCGCCGCCGACGCCGGACGGCCGGTTGCGCGTCATCGACATCGCCGGGATCGACCGTCAGGCGTGCGGGGGCACGCACCTGTCGAACACCGGGCAGTCCCTGCCGTTCGCCATCACGAAGGTCGAGAACAAGGGTCGCCGCAACCGGCGAGTCCGCTTCCGTCTCGACCGTCCGTCCTGAAAACAGCCCGCAGTCGACTGAACAGCGGTCCCTGCGTCATCGAGGAGCGACCATGCAGATCCAGATCAGATTCCAGCCGAGCTTCTCGGTGGCCCGTTTCACGCTCGGGCCGAACGAGCCCATCCGCGCCGAGTCCGGAGCCATGATGGCGATGTCGGCCGACACCACGATCGCCGCCAAGGCGGAGGGTGGCATGTTGAAGTCGCTGAAGCGGGCGGCGCTCGGCGGTGAGTCGTTCTTCATCACCACGCTGACCGGCGGGCCCGAGGGCGGGTGGGTGGACCTGGCGCCCAACCTGCCAGGCGACCTGACGGTGGTGGAGCTGCACGACGGTCGGGATTGGATCCTGGCCAAGGGAGCGTTCCTCGGTGCCGGCTCCGGTGTGACGATCGAGAGCCAGTTCAGGGGCATGCGCATGTTCGCCGGCGGCGAGGGTGCGTTCCTGATCGGCGCCACCGGTCAGGGCCCCGTGGTCGTGTCGGCATTCGGAGCCATCGACCGGATCCCCCTCGCGGCCGACCAGCGGGTGGTGGTCGACAGCGGGCACTTCGTTGCCTGCGAGGCCAGCGTGCAGTACAGCCTGCGCCGGGCGTCCGAGGGCGGTCTGATGCAATCGGCGAAGAGCGGCGAGGGTTTCGTGTTCGAGTTCGTCGGACCTGGCGAAGTGCTGATGCAGAGCCGCAACCCGTCCGCTCTCATCACATACCTGGCCGCTAACGGCCTCGGCGCCCGGAACTAGCACACCGCGGTGCGCTGGGTGGTGGTGGGCGCCGGCGCCGCTGGTTGTGTGGTGGCGGCCCGGCTGGTCGAGGATCCGTCAGCCCACGTCGTGGTCGTGGAGCCCGGCCCCGACCTCACCGCGTCCACGACGCCCCCAGCCGTTACCAGCCTCGACTATGTGGCGGCACTGCGCGAGCAGGACCGCCTGGCGACGACGAAGGCTGTACGAAACGCCGGTGGCGCTGTCACCGACTATGTGACAGGCCGGGGTGTCGGCGGATCGGCCGCCGTCAACGGCCTGGTGATGGATCTCGGCGATTCAGCTCAGTACCAGGCCTGGGGGTGGCATGACGTGGCAGAAGCGGCGGTCCGGGTCCGCGTCCCGCGCCAGATCGTGGGTGAGGAGCTGTTCGGCGTCGTGGACCGCGCCCTGCTCAGCACCCGCCGAGCGGCCCATCCGGTGGAGCTGTCGGTGCGGGACGGCCGGCGAGTGACCACAGCTGAGGCCTATCTGGACGGCGCCCGGGCCGACGGCCATGTCGACGTCGTCGTTGGCGTCGGCGTGGATCGGGTGGCGTTCGCCCGTGGCCGGGCGACGGGCGTCGTCCTCGACGACGGTACCCGCCTCGATGCCGACGGGGTGGTGCTCGCCGCAGGCGCATTGGGGTCGCCGGCCATCCTGCTGCGTTCGGGCGTCGACCACGTGCCGGTCGGGATCGGGTTGCAGGAACACCCCTCCGTCACGGTCACCCTGAGACTGCGGCCCGGCGCGCCGAGGGCCGGCGTTGCGACGGGCGCTGCATGGTCGACCGGCGGCGTGGTGGTGACGACGATGAACCACACCCGCACCGACGACGCCGTCGGCCCCGAGTACGGCGCGCTCCACGTTGCCCTCGTGCGGCCGCGGAGCCGGGGTCGGGTGGTGCTCGACGGAGACGGCCACCCGGTGGCCCACTTCGGGCAGTTGGCCTCCACGTACGATGTTGACCAGCTGATCGACGGACTCCAACGGGTGGGGGAGGCGCTGGAGCACCCGGCCTTCGGCGACGTGGTCGACGTCGTGTTCCGAGACGCCGACGGCACGCCGGCCGACTTCTCCGCCCGGGACGGGCTGGCGGATTGGGTGCGCAGCGCCGATGGTGCGTGGCTGCACCCGGCGGCCTCGTGCCCGATGGGAACGGTGGTCGACGATGACGGCCGGCTGATCGGCACCGCCAACCTGTTCATCGTTGACGCTTCGGTGTTCCCTGAGATCCCCGCCGCGCCGACTTACTTGCCGACTTTGATGCTCGCCGAGCGGCTGGCGCCGCGGGTGCGTCGGGCCCCGGAGTGACTCGGACGGCGGCGAGCAGCTCGTCGAGGCTGGCCTCCAACATGTCGGTGAGCCGCCACACGTCGGGCACCAGCTCGCGATCGGCGACGAAGCCGAAGTCGAGGCTGCCGTTGTAGCTCTGCACGGTGATGTTCAGGCCCTGGCCGTCCACGAGGGCGGAGATCGGGTAGAAGTGCTTCAGCTCGGCGCCGCCCATGTAAAGCGGGACATTGGGACCCGGCACGTTGGAGATGACGAGGTTGAACGGGATGGCGCCGCGATCGGCGAGGCGCAGGCGGCTGTACATCCGCATCGCCCTCGCGGCGACGGCCGGAGGGGCGAACTGGGTGAAGTCCATCAGCGCCTCGGCGGGAATGGCGGCGAAGTTCTTCTTCGCCCCCTCCATGGCCTTGCGGGCGCGGTCGAGGCGGGTCAGCGGATCGGCCTCGTTCGTGGCGAGGTCGGCGAACATCGCCGATACCCGATTCTGGAAGACGTCGGTCTCCGCACCGGTCCTGATGGAGACCGGCACCATGGCGATCAGGCTCTCGGATGGAAGTGCGTCGTGTTCGATCAGGTACCGGCGCAGGGTGCCACTGCACAAGGCCATGACCACGTCGTTGAACGTGCAACCGACGGCACGGCGGATGTCCTTGGCCGACTCGAGCGGCAGCGTCGTGTATGCGAAGCGGCGGTGGGGCGAGATCGTGGCGTTGAACAGCGTGCGCGGCGCAGCCGTGATCGGAAGGGCCGGCGGGCGGTCCTCGGAGCGCCGCTCCGGGTCGCGCAGCCGGCGGCGCATCATGTTGCCGAGCGGACCCGGGATCGGCTGAACGACGAGATCTGCGAGGGCTCCAAGGCTCCCGCTCTGCGGGTTGCGCCCGAACTCGCGGATCGTGTGCAGCGAGTGACGAACGAAGCGATCGGGTTGGCGCAGGTACGACACCAGCGTGCGCTGCAGCAGCTCGCGTTCGGTTGGGACGGCCTCAGGTTTCCATTCCGCTGGAGGACCGACGTCTCGCACGTCGGGTGAGAGGTCGAGCAGGGCGGCCAGCATCAGGGCACCCGCAGCACCGTCGATGGCGGCGTGGTGAACCTTCGTGACCTGGGCAATCAGGCGACCCTCGTCGACTCCCTCGATCACGTACAGCTCCCACAGCGGACGCCGGCGGTCCAGGGCCCTTGCGTGGATGCGGCTCACGACCTCACTCAGCTGCTCCGGCGTCCCTGGTGGCGGCACGGCGTGGTGCCGTACGTGGTAGTCGATGTCGAACTCTGCGTCGTCGATCCAGTACGGGAAGTCGAGACCAAGGGGAACCTCGACGAGGCGGCGCCGGAACGGTGTCAGCGTGCCGAGCTGTTCGAGGATGATCTGCTTCGTCGCCGCCAGGCCTGCGCCCCCTGGCGTTCCGGTCGGGTCGTAGAGGTTCATCGACGAGACGTGCCCATAGGTGGAGCGGTTCTCCATGTTCAGAAAACTCACGTCGATGCCGCTCAGCTGGCGCATCGCCCGATCCTATGTGTGTGGCGCAGCGGCATGTTCCTGGCGGCGTCGCGTCCGGACCGAGTGGCGCACGGCGAGCACCCAACCAGCGGCGACGGCGACGGAGAACAGGAACCACTGAACGGCGTAGGAGAGGTGGGGACCATCGGTCAGCTCCGGCGGCGCGATCGACTCGGGGAAGATGGCGCCGCCGGGCGAGTCCTCGGCGCGAAGGTCGACGTAAGCAGGGATCACGGGGCCCGGCAGCTGCGGCGCCAGCCGTTCGATGTCGATGCGCTGGGCCTCGGTGAGATCGCCGACATCGGCATCGGACACCTGCCCGCGACGACGATCGTCGGAGGGATGGACCCGACCTACCACTTCGACGTCGTCCTCTGGTGGCGGAGCCACCTGGTCGTCGGGGGCGTCGAGCGGCACGAAACCCCGGTTGACGAGCACGATGTCGCCGTCGTCGAGGCGCAGTGGCGTGACCACGTTGTCGCCGGAACGGCCGTTCTGGGATCGGTTGACGATCCGGATCTCCTCGTCGGTCAGGAACTCGCCGGAGAGCTCGACGGGTCGCCATTCGATGGCGTCGAGGTCCGACAGGTGGGCCGCCACGAGTGGCTCGAGCGCCACCGGCGGCTCGTTGTAACGCGCCTCGACAATTTCGTTGAACGCCTGGCGCTCATCGAGGCGCCGTAGCTGCCAGAACCCGAGGTTGACCATGAGCACGATGCCGGCGAGCACGAGCAGGTGGAACGCAAGCCACCGTGGTCGCAGCAGGAAGCGGAGCATGGCGCCGGGCACGGTAGCGGTGGAGCAGCGATACCGTCGTCGGCGATGGACCGCAGCGAGTTCCAGCTCCCGCTCGAAGAGAAGATCAGGTGGATGATCGACACCAATGGCTGGGCGGTCGAGCCCGTCAGCCCGGTCCGCGACAGCGATCCGCCGGTGCCGGCGTACTCGTACTCGATCGGGTTGCCGGACGCCGTGGACTTCCCCGACGTGGCCGTGTTCGGTCTCACGCCGGTCGCGGCGAAGGGACTGATCGATCTCGTGGCGGGTGCTCGGCAGGGTGGCACCGAGATCCCACTCGGCGTGGAGTTGGTGGGCCTGCTCGATAGCGAGTTGCGCTGCGCGTTTGCACCGGTCGACGTGGACCGTTGGGCTTCGATGTTCGCGACCGCCACGGAGTGGTACCAAGGCACGTCGTTCGAGATGGTGCAGCTGATGTATCCGGATCGCAGCGGATTCATGCCGTACGAGTCGGGCTACGAGCAACGGATGCGGTTCGCCCAGCCGGTTATCGGCGAGTTCCCTGCTCAGTAGCACTGTTACGCTCTGGCGTCGGGATGACCACGCACGCAGATCTGCCGGCGACGGGGGCGTGGGGCCCCGGTGACCATCCCGGTCGACGGCGGTTCCTGACGTTCGCCACGGACCACGGGTTTGCCGTGGAGAGCGGCACCGTGCTGCACGACGTGGTGGTGGCCTACGAGACGTGGGGGAAGCTGAACGAGGACGGCTCCAACGCCGTGCTCGTGTGCCACGCCTGGACCGGTGACAGCCATGCCTCCGGGGCTGCCGGCCGCGGGCATCCTGCTCCCGGCTGGTGGGACGAGGTGATCGGGCCAGGACTGGCGATCGACACGGACCGTTGGTTCGTGGTGTGCCCCAACGTGCTCGGCGGCTGCCAGGGATCGACGGGCCCGGCGTCGGCGATGCCGGGCGACGGGCGGCCGTACGGCTCGCGTTTCCCCGTGATCACGATCCGCGACATGGTGCGCTGCCAGGCGCGATTGGCCGACCATCTCGGCATCGAGCGGTGGCACGCCGTCACAGGCGGGTCGATGGGCGGGATGCAGGTCCTGGAGTGGGCCGTGATGTACCCCGAGCGTGTGATGTCGATCGTCCCGATCGCAACGTGCATGCAGGCGACAGCCCAGCAGATCGCCTGGGGAGTGATCGGTCGCCGGGCCATCCGCCTCGACCCGGCTTGGCAGGGCGGCGACTACTACGAGTCCGGTGTCGGCGGGGGACCGTCCGAGGGGTTGGGCGTGGCGCGCATGGTGGCCCAGGTGACGTTCCGCAGCGACAACGTGTTCACGGACCGCTTCGGGCGCGAACTGGTGGACCGGGCGACGGTGGGCGACACGTTCGGTCTGTGGCAGGAGTTCGAGGTGGAGCAGTATCTCGAGCACCACGGCGACAAGCTGGCGCGACGCTTCGACGCCAACAGCTACCTGGTGATCGGCAAGGCGATGGACCTGCACGACATCGCCAGGGGTCGGGGCGGTGTCACCCAGGCGCTCGACCGGTTTGCCGGGGCGTCACTCGAGATCGGCATCTCGTCGGACATGCTGTATCCCGAGTACCAGCAGCGGGCGATCCATCAAGCCCGCATCGAGCGCGGATTCGACAGCGAGTTCGTGCGCATCGAGTCGCCGCACGGCCACGACGCGTTCCTGATCAACCTGAACCAGATCTGCGAACCGATGGCCAAGTTCCTGGACCGAGTCTGACGGTCGTACTAGGAGGTCAGGCGTTCCAGTAGGGGAGCGGAGCGGCTAGACCCGGGCATGCGCAGGGCGATGAGCGTCTTCGCGCTCTTGGGCCCATCGTCGGGCTCCGTGGGCGACAGGATGTAGATGACCCGCTTGCGCCAGTCGGTGGTGCCTCTGGCCTCGATGCGCCAATCGCCGGTGACCTTTCTCCCCGAGATCAGGCCGCGAGTCCTCAGGTTGATGACGCCGTCGGGCTTGATCTCGCCACGAACCTCCCGCCAGCGCCCACCGCCTGCGTTCGCGCTGAGGCTGATCGGTTGGGCCCTGCAGATGAACCGGTTCCCGTCCTTGGACGACCAATGCGGCTCGATCATGAAGGCCAGGCCGAGCATGGCGAGCATCACCAGCACCGTCAGGATGATCCAGACCGAGTCGCTCACCGGGTCGAGTGTGCCATCTGGCGCGACGCCACGTGCGCCGCATGACGGTGACGTAGCCGTCTGGGCAAGGTCAACCACCCCGTGTTGTACGAGGAACGCGTATCGTCCGATCCGTGGAGGATCCCTTCGCCCTCGTCGCCGCCGAGTCGACCACGTACGCCGTCTACGGACTGATCGCCCTGCTCGCGGTGTTGGGCATCGCCATGGTCATCGTGACCGTGTGGCTGGTGCGGATGACGAAGCCGGAGCACGACTCGCTGTCGGCGCTGGACGTGATGGGATCGCGCCGATTCCGCACGGAGGGCACGCGGGCCCGCGAGCGCCGGTTGGCAGCCACGCATGAGACGGCCGACGACGCCTTGGGGGCGACCGCCGTCATGACCGGGTCGGCCGGGGCGGGCACCGACGCCGCCGCCGATGCGGACGATGAAGCCGGCGACCCTGACGCCACCGGTGCCGTCGAGGTTGTCGACGGTGCGCTCCTGCCCGCCGCCGACCGAGGGGCGGCGCCGAGTGCCGAGGCAGACGCAGACCCCGAACCGCAGGTAGATCCAGAACCAGACGTCGAACCGGAAACCGAGCCAGAGCCAGTGGCCGACCCGGAGCCGGAACCCGAAGCGGAGGTGGAACCAGAGCCGGAGGTGGAACCGGAACCCGAAGCGGAGGTGGAAGCAGAGCCCGAGGTGGAACA
>Ga0136610_1000032_pt1 | contig 25401 bp, 21 predicted proteins | sample AntDrymUQ1342206_2_FD_104804 | JGI IMG/M metagenome (GOLD analysis project Ga0136610, IMG submission 104804) | Polar desert sand microbial communities from Dry Valleys, Antarctica - metaG UQ134 (22.06) | ecosystem: Environmental > Terrestrial > Soil > Desert | place: Antarctica: Dry Valley...
GGCCCTCGCGGACACCGTGAGACGAGTTCTCTCATCTGTTTCGACTCGTCCCACTCGCGGACCGATAAGTGATGTTGTCCCAGCGACGAGCACAGGAACCTGCTGCGCAAGCGTTGGATGCGGCACAACCCCGGGTTGGGCGGTTGTCTGGAGTTGTTCGAGGACAGGTTCTTACGCTTTTCGGAAGTCGGCTCTGCTCGACTTTAGCCATTTGGTGTGAACGGGGTAGGGTACGCTCATCGTCCATCCGCTCGATGAGAAGCAAGCGCTGCGCCCATCCTGCACCGATCTTCGAAGGTCACAGCGCTCCGAAATGGGCTCCTTCGACACACCTAGCCCGAGTCTCTACGCCGGACGCCCTTCTGGCACTGCCCGCCCCTCCTTGTGCGCGGGAGGTAGTCGCAGGATGAAGGGGGGCTTTTTAAGGGTTGCCTGCGCAGACCGACCCGTAAAAAGTCCCAGGGGTATATGTGGAACGACCAACCGATGCGGTTCGCCATGCACCCAAATGGCTAAAGTCGAGCTCTGAAGACACGGAATAGCTTCGGTGGAAGGCTTAGTGGCCCAGGCTAAACGGCGGCGTCCTGTACACGCTGCTGGGCCGTTAGAGGGTGCGAGCCCACAAGGGGGCTCCGGTGCGAGGAAGCCGGATAGAACCAGAACGGCTCGAGGTAATCTCCCGATCGACGGGATGTCTTGAGGCTTGGACTATCGTCCCGTAAACAACCTTTCGACGGTTCCCATCGGCAAAAAGAGACGGCGACCGTGGCGTTCTGTTGGACCCCTCACCGCCGACAAGACCGAGGAGCTGGCCGCACTGCTGCGCAGGCACACCGTCAACGGCGCCGAGGGCATCCCTTCCACCACTCCTCATCAGGTAAGCCTCTTGCAGAACAGGATCTCCAGCGGTTCCTCTGGCATCAGCAACGAGCCGCAATCGTTGTAGCCGAGCCTGCGGTAGAGGTGCTGCGCTCGCTCGTTGGAGAGCGTCGATGTCATCACCATCTCGTAGCCCGACTCGCGCATCTGCTCTTCCCAGAACGAGATCAGCCCGGTGCCCAAGCCTGTGCCCCTCAATCCTTCATTGACCCACAGCAAGTTCATGAAAGGGATCTCGTCCCAGAAGTACCCGTAGCGCAGGGCCCCGGCCCGCCGGTCCTCGTGCCACAGCAAGAGTATTTCGCGCCTCTCCACTTTTTGCTCGAGGACGCCGCGTGGAAGATGACGATCCTCGGCCACCAGATAATCCATATCTGCTGGCCCCGCTAAGGCTATGTGCATAGGGCTCTGCTCCTCTCCGAATCGTGATGCCGGCACCGCGCATGAGGGTACGAACGTTGCGCCACGTGGATGCAAGGATTGCGCCGATGAGCACGGTTACTCTTCACTCCTTGTGGCGCGTCACATGAATCTCTGCCCCCGCTTTACAAACGTTCGCGAAACCTAGTAACGTGCGTCTTGTGAAGTCCTTGTTGAGCCACGATAGGTCGTGGGCCTACCGCGCGATGCTGCTTATCAGCGTGTGCACGGTAGCCCTTGGAGTGTGGGCCAGGCTGTACCATCTTGGCTTCCCACCCAGTATCTTGTGGGACGAGAAGTATTTCCCTGCCATGGCCAACAAGTACTTACAGGGCGCCTACCAATTCGACCTGCATCCGCCCCTTGGGAAGTTCATCATAGCCGTCGGCATCTCCATCCTGGGCAACGAGGCCCTGGGGTGGAGGATCATGCCAACACTATTCGGCCTGGCCCTCTTGCCGCTCGCCGCTCTCCTCGGCTGGTATTGCCTCAAGGAGAGGGTCGGCGCCATGCTGGTGGCCATTTTCTTCGCGGCCGAGACGATATTCATAGTCCACTCCAGGACCGGGGTCATGGACATCTTCGTCGCTTTCTTCGTGCTCGCGGCTTTTCTTGCGGCGCTACTCGCCGAGAGTAGCAGACAGGTGATCTGGGTCTCCGTGCTGCTGGGCCTGGCCATCGCTGTGAAGTGGGCGGCGTTCCCGGTGGCCGTGCCCGTCGGCTACGTCCTCTGGCGCAAGGGACTCTTGCGGCCTTTTCTGGGGGGGCTCTGGATCTCCGCGATCATCTACGTCGCCGTCGTCTACGTCGGGGCGCTCATTACCATTACCGCGAACCCCCTGCAGGCGTGGGTGTGGGCCTGGGACTGGCACGTCAAGGCCGCCCGCAAGGTCACAGCCGTCATCCCCCACACCTGGGGCTCGCCCTGGTGGAGCTGGCCGATCATGCTACGGCCTATACGCTTTTTCTACGGGGCAAACGCGGAAGGGTTGCTCCAGGTAATCGTCGCGATCGGGAACCCCTTGATCTGGTGGAGCAGCACGCTGGCCGTGGTCGTGAGCATCTTCGAGATAGCGCGCAAAGCAATAACCAGGAAGCTCTCGGCGGACGACCCCATCATACCCATAGTGCTCGGCTACGTCTTCCTCCTCGCGCCCTGGGTGGCCGGCACCAGGATACCCTACATCTACAATTACGTGCCGATCTACCCCTTCGCCATACTGGCACTGGTCTACTGGCTGTGCGGGATCTGGAACCGCCCGCGGTGGGGCCGCTGGGTGGTCACAGGCTTTACCGTCTGCGCCGTGGCCCTTACCGTGTTCTTCCTCCCGCTGGCCGTGGCGCTGCCCATAAGCGAGGACGACCTCATGCGCCGCGTGTGGATCGACTACTGGTTCTACTACGAGAGACCGGTTCCTGGGAGCGGGTGTCTCGTTCCCAACCCCGCCGAGCTTTGCCCCCAGTGAAGGCTACTCTGTTTCGATGATGTCTTGCACCCTTATGCTGCCGGCCCTGACGACCTTCGCGCAGATGCCGCCCCGACCCTTGAGGGCCCGCGTCATGCCGCGCTCGCTCAGGTCCTGTACGTGCCTGCAGGGTGGCCGCGGCCTGTCGTACTCCAGCACGGCCTCCCCGATGCGGAACTTCTTCCTGCGCAGGTCGCCGAGCCTTATGCCGCGGGTGATAAAGTTGCGCCGGTGCTCGCCGCTCTCGACGCCGATGCCTAGCTCGTTCTCGATGTAGTCGAGATCCTCGCCCTCGATCAGGGTAACCTCGCAAACGTCTCCATAACGCGTCCAGTATCCCGTCCCCGCGCAGTAGCGGTCCCCCTCGATGCCACACCCCTCGATGGTTCTGACCTCATCCACGCTCTCCATGGCCGCGCTGCCTTCTCCCGTAACGAAGATCTCCTCGACGACACCCTTCATCCTTCGTACTCCCTCCGGTAGGTGAATCCTGGCAAGAGATTAGCAGTTACGGTCACTCGCCGGCATGACCATAACCGCCGCCGCCTGGCGTCTCGACGGTAACTACGTCTCCCTCCTCCATCTCCCTGCTGACCTTCGGCCGCAGCTCTTCATCGTTCAGGAGGTTGCGTCCGACCCTGCCAGCCTCCCCGCCACCGGCGCCCCGCGGCCCGTGGCGTCTGCGGTCGGTGAGCAGGGAGAGGCTGGCGGGTTCTAGGACTCTCACGGCGCGGACGATGCCGTCGCCGCCCCGGTGCTCGCCGTCCCCGCCCGAGCCGTAGAGCAGCTCGTAGCGCTCGACGCGCATGGGATACTCCATCTCGAAGGCCTCGATAGGGGTGTTGAGAGTATTGCTCATACCGACGTGGACGCCGGATGGGCCGGTACCACTGTGGCTCGCCCCCTGGCCGCCGCCGATGGTCTCGTAGTAGGTCCAACCGGGACCTCCGATAACCAGGTTATTCATCGTCCCCTGTCCCTGCGCTGGTATTGTCTCGGGGGCGAAGCCGGCGAGCGCGGCGAGCACGGTGTCAGCGATGCGGTTGGAGGTCTCGACGTTCCCAGCTACGACCGCGGAAGGGTAGACCGCGTTGACCAGGCTGCCCTGAGGGGTCTCTATGCTGAGCGGGGCGTAGGTGCCTGCGTTGGCGAGTACGTCTTTGGGGAGCAGTACGCGCAGGGCGAAGTAGCTGGCCGAGCGGGTGACGGGGAGGGGGCAGTTTATGTTGCCGCCGGCGGCGTCGGCGGTGCCTGAGAAGTCTATCCTCATCGAGTCGCCATCGACGGTCACGGTGGCCCGTATCGTCATGTCCTTGTCCGTGATGCCGTCGCCCTCCATGCAGTCTTCCGCGGAGTGCTCACCGTCAGAGAGGTCACGGATAGCCTCGCGGGTGCGTTTCTCGGCGTAGGAGATCACCTCCTCGAAAGCGGCGATGATGGTCTCTTTGCCGCGGCGTTGTATAAGCTCTCCGACGCGTTCTTCGGCGATGTTGTTAGCGGCGATCTGGGCCCGCAGGTCGCCGCGCCTGAGGTCCGGGGTGCGGACGTTGGCGAGCAGCAGGTCGAGTACGTCCTCGACGTAATCGCCGGAGCGTACCAGACGGACAGGAGGGATGATGATGCCCTCCTGGTAGATCTCGCGGGAGTCGCTTGGCATGGAGCCTGGACGCATCCCCCCTACGTCGGAGTGGTGGGCCCGCGTGACAGCGTACCCGACGATCTCTTCCTCGTAGGCGACGGGGGAGACGAGCGTTATGTCGGGCAGGTGCGTCCCGCCGGAGTAGGGGTCGTTTACGGCGAAGACGTCGCCAGGCTCGGGGTCGCGGTCCATTATGGCCGCGACGGCCTCTGGCATCGCGCCGAGGTGGACCGGGATGTGCTCGGCCTGGGCGACCATGCGGCCCTTCGAGTCGAAGAGTGCCGTCGAGCAGTCGCGCCTCTCCTTGATGTTCGAGGAGTAGGAGCCCCGGATGAGGACCGCCCCCATCTCCTCGGCGATACCGGCCAAGGCGCTCGCCAGAACGGAGAGGGTTACGGGGTCGAGCCTACCCATCGTCTCTCTCCAGCACGAGCGTGCCTACACCATCAACTGCGCCCCGCCACCCTGGCCGCACTACGCACGTGGACTCCCTGAATTCGACTATGGCAGGACCCTCTACCTGGGAACCCTCGCCCATCTGTTCGCGGTCGAGCACGGGCACCTCCATCCACTCCCCGTCGAAGTTGGCCTCCCGTTCTCCTGCCTCGGCAGTGTCCCCGGCCTCGGGTTCCGTGAGCTCGGGTTTCTCGACAGGGACCGTGGAGATGAGGCGCAGGTTCACGAGCTCGACGGCCTCGTCCTCCATGCGGTAGCCGTAGCGCTGCTCGTGCGCGGCGTGGAAGCGGTTCTCCAGCTTCTCGAAGGGGTCAGCCTCAGCAGTCAACTCGAATGACTGACCCCCGTAGCGGAGGTCAGCCCTGCGCGTGTGCTCGGGGTCGGTGAGCTCCCCATCCGCTGATCTCTCCATCCGCGCGAACCTACGCTCGAACTCCTCCGCGTCCACCTCCTCGAGAGGGGAGAGGTAAGGTTTTACGTAGTCGCGGCGGATATCCGAGATGGCGAGTCCGAGGGCTGAGAGGACGCCGCCGGCGCGCGGGACGAGGACGGTCTGCATGCCGAGCTCCTCGGCCAGGGCGCAGGCGTGCATCCCGCCTGCCCCGCCGAAGGCGAGCAGGGCGAACTCCCGCGGGTCCAGGCCGCGCTCGACGCTGATGATCCTGAGCGCGCGCGTCATCTCCGCGTTCGCCACGCGCACGGTGCCAAGGGCGACGTCCTCGGCCGAAAGATTCAGCTTCTCGCCGAGGGCAGCAAGTGCCTTCTCCGAGAGATTGCGCCGCAGCACGACCTCACCGCCAAGCTCTGTACCGTCGGCGAGGTAGCCGAGGAAGAGGTTGGCGTCGGTCACGGCGGGCTCTGTGCCGCCCATGTCGTAGGCGGCGGGGCCGGGCTCGGCACCAGCAGAATGGGGGCCGACGCGCAGTGCGCCGCCGGCGTCGGCCCAGGCTATGGAGCCGCCGCCGGCGCTGACGGTATGAACGTCGACCATGGGTAGTTTTATGGGGACACCGGCTACCACTGTCTCTGTGGTGGTCTGGGCTTCGCCGGAGAGGATCGGGGCTACGTCAGTGCTCGTACCGCCCATGTCGAAGGTGAGAAGGTCCGTATAACCACCAAGGGAGCCGACGTAGGCCGCGCCGACGACGCCCCCCGCAGGACCCGAGAGTACACAACCAGCGGCGTCGGAGACGGCATCTTCCACGCCGGCAACGCCGCCAGAGGACTGCATTATGAGTGGGGGCGGGCTCCCCGATTCGTCCACCCTCTCCGCCAGCTTCTCCAGGTAGGCGGCGAGCTTCGGGGCGAGGTAGGCGTCGGCGGTCGTCGTGGAGAACCGCTCATACTCGCGGAACTCTGGCAGGACCTCGCTGCTAAGGGAGACGTACACCTCGGGGAGCGCCTCGCGCAGCGCCTCGCCGACCCGCCGCTCGTGTTCGGGATGCGCGAAGGCGAAGAGCAGGCAGACGGCGACTGCCTCTACGTCCGCCTCTTCGACGGCGGTGACGGCGACCTCCAGGCTCGTTTCGTCGAGCGGTGCCAGCTCTCCGTCAGGCCCCATCCGTTCCTCTACGGTGAAGCGTAGTTCTCGTGGGACGAGGGCGGGCGGGCGGTCCTGCGCAAGATCGTAGAGCGAGGGCCGGTTCTGGCGGGCTATCTCCAGTACGTCCCTGAAGCCTTCCGTCGTAACGAGGGCCGTGCGGGCGCCCCGGCGTTCGAGTAGGGCGTTCGTCGCGACCGTCATGCCGTGGGCGAGGGCGACGACCCCGCCGGCCTCGACCTGAGAGGCTTCGATGGCGTTCATCACACCTTCCGACTGGTCCTGGGGGGTAGAGGGGACCTTGGCGGTCAGGATTCTGCCGTCCCCGAGCGCGACGAGGTCGGTGAACGTACCGCCGACGTCGATCCCGAGTCGGGTGCCGCTAATCTTCCGACCTTCCCTGTCTCATCCCTGCTGCTCGGCGACCAGTTGTCGTTCCTCGGGCTCCTCCTCGTAGATGTCCTTACGGAAAGTCTCCTCGGCCAGGAAATAGCAGAGGATGCTAAGGGCGCAGAGCACGGCGATGTAGACGGAGATCAGGGTCGCCCCGCCTATCGGGAAGAGCGTGGCCGCGATTATGGGGGCAAGGGCGCCGCCGAAGATGCCCGAGATCTGGTAGCTGAAAGATGCCCCCGAATAACGAACGCGTGTGCCGAATAGCTCCGCGTAAAAGCTCCCCTGGACCCCGTAGACCGCAGCATGCCCGACTGCCAGGCCCATCACCGAAGCAAACACGATCATGACCGTAGACTCGGTGCTTAGCAGGACGAAGAACAGGAAGGTCCAGATCCCCATAAAGGCAGCGCCGCCGATGAGGAGCGGCCTGCGGCCTATCCTGTCCGAGAGCGAGGCGAACGCCGGGATGGTGAAGATCTCGATGAGCGCCGCGATGGTGATAGCGGTCAGGCCGACGCCCTCGGGCAGCCCGAGTTCCGCGGTGATGTAGGTCAGAGAGTAGACGGCTAGGATGTAGAAGGCGGCGTCGATGCCGATGCGGGAGCCCACCCCGAGCAGCACGTTTTTGGGGTAAGTGCGCAGTACGTCCACTATCGGCATGCGGGCCTCCGTGCCCGACTCGCGCACCCTGGAGAAGGCCGGGCTCTCGTAGATGGAGAGCCGGATGAAGAATCCTACGGCTACGAGGATCGCGCTCAGTAAGAAAGGCACGCGCCACGCCCAGGCCGCATCACCGGAGACCGCCCCAACGAGGGCGAAGACGCCGGTCCCGATCACGAGCCCGGCGGGGACACCCATCTGTGGCCAGCTCCCGTTGAGGCCGCGTTGGTCATCGGGGGAGTGCTCGACAGCCATCAGTACGGCCCCGCCCCACTCGCCGCCGAGCCCTATGCCCTGTAGGACGCGCAGCAACACGAGCAGGATCGGCGCAAGGACACCTATCGCGTCGTAGCCGGGAAGGACGCCGACGAGGAAGGTGGCTATGCCCATGATCAGGATCGTGGTAACAAGCATCGTCTTGCGCCCGATCTTGTCCCCGTAGTGGCCGAAGATCAGACCCCCCACAGGACGCGCCCCGAACCCTACGGCAAACGTCGTGTAGGCGAGTATGGTCCCTGTCGTCTCACCGAAGCCTGGAAAGAAGACATCAGGAAAAAATAGAGCCGCGGCCGTGGCGAAGATGAAGTAGTCGTACCACTCGATGGTCGTCCCGATAAAACTGGCCACGACCACCTTGCGGATCGAAGTAGGCATCCCCGTGTTCTCCCCGCCGATCCTTTCCATCTCAGCCTCCTCGAAAGAGAGAATCCCACTAATCCCAATGCAATTATACCGGCCTGACCCACACCGCGCTCCGGTCCATGGGCCGTTGACGCCCGCTCCGAACTCGGCCACACTTACCCGGCCGGCGGACACGGGAGGGACCGATATGAAGGGCGTGGCAGCACACATCTTCGACCTCGAACAACCACGCACCGAGAACATGCCGATCCACCCCGCCCACAAACAGGCCGGCTATTCCTACCTCCTGCACCGCCACCACGAGGACGAGTACCGCCCCCAAGAATCAGGACCGCGCACCGGAGCGGCAGGGATCTTGATCTGCGGAGAACACACGGGCACCCACATGGATGCCCTCTGCCACCAGTCGGACGCCCTCACCCTCTGCGGCGGCGTACCCGTTGGGGAGGTGCAATCCCCGCACGGCTTCACGCGCCACGGCGTCGAGGAGATAGAGCCCATAGTGGCCCCCGGCGTCCTCCTCGACGTTGCCGCCAGGGATGGCGTCGAATCTCTCGAGCCCGGCCGCGTCGTCACGGCCGCTGACCTCGAAGAGTGCTGTGAACGTCAGGGAGTGGAAGTCGAAGCTGGTAGCGTGGCGCTCGTCAGGCTCGGCAACGCCCGCTTCTGGGACGACGAAGAGATCTACCTGGCAGGAGCAGGCATGGACGCGAGCGCGGCGTACTGGATGGCTGAGCGGGGCGTGCTTGCGGTCGGGGCGGACAACATGGCGTGGGACGCGCCGGGCGTGAGAGATCCCGAGCTCGGGTGCTTGATGGCTGGGCACCTGATCCTTCTGGTCAGGGAGGGCATCTATATCATCGAGAACCTCGCGCTCGACGAGCTGGCCGCCTCGGGACACTATCTCTTCGATCTCATCTGCACGCCTCTGAAGCTCGTCGGCGCGACCGGCTCTCCCGTCAGGCCCGTAGCGGTCGTCTCCGGATAGTTCTCGGGCGTTTCACACCACCGCCGGGCATCGCCCAATATGACTGCCGCATGCTCCTTCATGTTCCCCACTCTGCGTCTTCGGTGTGCTGGCCGAGGGTCGGTGGGAGGCGGCGGATGGGCAGACGCTCGCCGTCGACGAAGACCGGCGAGGCGAGCATCTCGAGGTTTTCGGCTGAGGGATGATCCAGGTCCTTGAGCATGCCCGATCCGAGGAGGTGCTCGTCGGCGAACACGTCGGCCAGCGTGTTGACCGGGCCGCTCGGGACGCCGGCGGCCCGAATCTCCTCAGCCCACTCGTCAGCGGGCCGCTTGCCGAACTCTTTCTGAAGCTCCGAGATCAGGGCCTCCCGATTGGCCACACGGTCGGGGTTGGTCGCATACTGCTCGTCCTCGGCCAGCTCGGGACGGCCTATTGCCTTGCACAGGTTGGCGAACTGGGAGTTATTGCCGACGGCCACGACAACGGGTTTGTCAGAGGCATCGAAGGTCTGGTAGGGAACGATGGAGGGGTGGGCGTTGCCTATCAGGCCTGTGTCCTCGCCACTAGTCAGGTACTCCTGCCCGCGGTTGGCGAGCCAGCCGAGGGTGGACTCGAAGAGCGGAACCTCGATGCGACCGCCCTCTCCGGTCGTACTGCGCCGGTGGAGGGCGGCCAGGATCGCGTTCGACGCGAAAAGGCCGCAGACTATGTCCGAGATCGCAACCCCGACCTTCGTCGGCTCGCCGCCGGGCTGGCCAGTGATCCCCATGACACCACCCCTGGCCTGCACCAGGAAGTCGTAGCCAGGACGGTCCTCATCAGGCCCAGGGCCGAAGCCCGTGATGGCGCAGTAGATGAGGCCGGGATTCGCTTCCCTTAGAGCCTCGTAGCCGAGGCCGAGCTTCTCCAGGGCACCGCGCCTCCAGTTCTCGATCACGACGTCGGCCCCGGCCGCGAGCTTTCTGATCCGCTCCAGCCCTGCAGGGTCTTTGAGGTCTACCCCGATTGAACGCTTGTTGCGGTTGACGGAGAGAAAATACGCCGACTCGCCGTGTTCCTCGCCGCCGGCGAATGGCGGGCCCCAGTGGCGGGTGTCGTCCCCACGCTCGGGGTGCTCGACCTTGAGAACGTCGGCGCCCAAGTCACCGAGCACCATCGTCGCGTAAGGCCCGGCCAAGACCCGCGAGAGGTCGAGTACCTTGACGCCTTCGAGCGGCAGCACAACCTTACACACTCATGTCGTCGGGGGCATCGTCGGCCCAAGAAAACTCGTCGAAGGGGACCTTCCGCAGCTCGTCCATGCCGTCAGTCTACCCTTGCCGGAAGCTCCGGGCCAACCGCCTGGCAAGAAGAGCGTTCGTAATGGGCACTCCGACGATATGGGATAATCCACGGGCCAGGAGGCGAACAGTCTACGCGAGGTGAGACGATGGCTACGACCGCGAAGCAGGCGGATGCGGGGGCTCAGGTCCATCCCGACGCGAGCGATTTCCTTAACATCGACGCCCACCTCTCAGACGAGGAGAAGGGCGTCAGGGAGAGGGTCCGTTCCTTTGTACAGGAGAGGATCAAACCGAACATCGAGGGGTGGTACGACGAGGCCGTCTTCCCGAGGGAGATCGTACCCGAGTTCGCGGATCTCGGCCTGCTCGGGATGCACCTCTCCGGCTACGGGTGTGCTGGCAAGAGCGCCGTCGAGTACGGTCTCGCCTGCATGGAGCTAGAGGCTGGTGACTCCGGCCTTAGGACCTTCGTGAGCGTGCAGGGCTCGCTCGCCATGAGCGCCATCCACAAGTTCGGATCAGAGGAGCAAAAACAGACGTGGCTTCCGCCGATGGCGAGGGGAGAGGTGATCGGCTGTTTCGGCCTCACCGAGCCGACTGCGGGCTCGGACCCAGCGAGCATGAAGACGTATGCCCGCAGAGACGGGTCAGACTGGGTCTTGAACGGCGAAAAGCGTTGGATCGGGCTCGCCACCATCGCCGACATCGCCGTCGTCTGGGCGCGAACGGACGAAGAGAAGAACCCTGTCCGCGGCTTCCTCGTCCCCACAGACACGCAAGGCTTATCGGCCACAGACATAACCCCCAAGCTCTCGATGCGGGCTTCGATCCAGTGCGACGTCCACCTCGAAGAAGTCCGCCTCCCCGAAAGCTCGATGCTGCCGGAAGCCAGGGGCCTCGGGGGGCCTTTCGCCTGCCTGGGCGAGGCCCGTTACGGCATCATCTGGGGCGCGATGGGGGCGGCCAGGGACTGCTACGAATCAGCCCTGGCCTACGCGAAGGAGCGGGAGCAGTTCGGGCAGCCCATAGCCTCCTTCCAGCTCGTCCAGCAGAAGCTCGCGAACATGCTGCTCGAGGTCGGCAAGGGTACGCTCCTCGCGCTCCATATAGGCAGGATGAAGGACGCTGGCACCCTCAGGCCCGAGCACATAAGCTTCGGTAAGCTAAACAACGTCAGGGAGGCCATAGCGGTAGCGCGCGAGGCCCGCACCATCTTCGGTGGCAACGGCGTCACGCTCGACTACCCTCCGATGCGTCACATGAGCAACCTGGAGAGCGTAAGGACCTACGAGGGTACGGACGAGGTCCACACCCTGATCCTCGGCGGCGCCATCACAGGCATCCAGGCCTTCCGGTAGGGGCGAGTTTCAAACCCGCCCCTACCCCCGCAAACTCACGAACAGAACAGGAGGCACCGTGGCGCAGATGAAGGCGATAAAGGTCGAGGAGTTCGGCGAGCCCGGGGTATTACAGCACGTCGATGTCGGGCGTCCTGAGCCTGGCGAGGGTGAGGCCCTGATCGAGGTCCGCTCCGCCGGCGTGAACTACGCAGACACCATGCGCCGCCGCAACCAGTACGTCGAAGCCCAGGACCTTCCCTTCATCCCAGGCTCCGAGGTGGCAGGCATCGTCGCTGAGGTGGGGGAGGGGGTCGACGATGTCTCCGCGGGAGACCGCGTGGTCACCCTGCTCGGGACCGGCGGATACGCCCAGTACGCCGTCGCCCCCACGCAGAATCTGATCCCACTCCCCGAAGAACTGGACTTCGACAACGCCGCCGCGATCCCCCTCCAGGGCTTGACCGCCTACCACTGCATCAAGACCTCAGGCGCCTTGAAAGAGGGCGAGAGCATCCTGGTCCACGCCGCAGCAGGAGGCGTCGGTACCCTATCAGTCCAGGTGGCGAAGCTCCTCGGGGCCGGCACCGTGATCGCCACAGCGAGCAGCGAAGAGAAGCTCGATCTCGCCCGCTCCCTCGGCGCCGACGTCCTCATAGACTACACGGAAGAAGACTGGCCCGAGAAGGTTCGCGAGGCCACACAAGGCAAGGGCGCAGACATCATCCTCGAGATGGTCGGAGCAGACTTCCCCGAAAAGAACCTCAAATGCCTGAACGTCTTCGGCAGGATGGTCGTTTTCGGAGCTGCGAGCGGGGAACGGGGGACCATCGTGCCAGCAGCCCTGATGAAGCGCTGCCACGCCGTCGTCGGCTTCTACCTGCCGCAGATAATGACCCGTCCCGACCTCTTCGTCCCCAGCCTCCGAGAGGTACTAGCCTGGATCTCCTCAGGCAACCTCAAACTCACCATCGGCGCCACCTACCCACTAGATGATGCCGCCGAAGCTCACTCCGACCTGGAAGGTCGCAAAACAACAGGAAAACTTCTGCTCAACCCTTGAAGGCTTCAGGTTATCGCTCGACGGACCGTTACGGTAGCGGACGATCTGCAACCCAGCTCATGCAGAAAGCGGAAGGGGCGGGAAGAAAATCCCCGCCCCAAACACCTGAAGCTTGTTGCCTGAAACCTATATTACCGAGCTCGAAGGACCCCCGGCCACGTAAATCGTCTCCCCACTGATGTAAGAGGCGTCGTCGGAGACCAGGAAGGCGACGACGTTGGCTATGTCGTCCACCCTCCCGAAGCGCTTTAGGGGGATGTTCTTGGCGAAGCGGTCCTTCATCTCATCCATGCTCATCCCGACCCGCTCGGCCGCCTCCTTGGTCATCTCGGTCTCGATCCAACCGGGGGCCACGGCGTTGACGTTGACGTTGAAACGCCCGAGTTCGAGCGCCAGCGTCCGCGCAAGCGCCTGAAGGCCTGCCTTCGCCGCGGAGTAGTTGGCCTGCCCCTTGTTCCCCAGAGCCACGATGGAGCTGGTCATCACGATCTTGCCGTACTCCTGATCGACCATGTACTTCTGCGCGGCCTTGGAGCAGAGGAAGCTGCCCTTGAGGTGAACGTCGAGCACCTTGTCCCAGTCGTCCTCGCTCATCTTGAACGAGAGGTTGTCGCGCAATAGCCCGGCGTTGTTGACCAGAATGTCGACCCGCCCGAAGCGGTGGGCGATCTCCTCGAACGCCTTCTCGACCTGCTGCGCGCTCGATACGTCGCAGGCGATCGCGATCGCCTCGGCCCCAGCGGCCTCGACTGCCTCCACCGTCTCCCGGCAAGCCTCCGCCGAGAGATCCAGGACCGCTACATTCGCACCCTCCTGCGCCAGCCGGATGGCCTCGGCAGCCCCGATGCCGCGCGCAGCCCCAGTTACAACAGCCGTACGTCCGTCAAGCCTCAAAGGTCCACCTCTCTCAGTTCGGGAACACTACTGTCTACACCCCAAAGGGGTGTCTTCTTTGTTACATGACATTTAATTGTATACGACGTGAACTTATGTGTCCAGAACAGATATATACAATCGCGAAAGAAGCATGATCCGGCATCTCTCGGGCGGGATCTTATACGTTTCGAGGCGGTCTGCCTGTCTGCGGGATCACACAACAGGTCAGGAAGCCCCGCCCTTAGGCGGGGCAAGAAGGCGGGCGATCGTCTCCCGTTACGTCCTGATGTAGATACCGCCGTTTATGTCGATAGACTGGCCTGTGATGTAGTCACCGTCTTCTATCAGGTAACGGGCGGCCCTGGCGACCTCTTCGGGCTTCCCGAAGCGGCCGAGGGGCACCTGTTTGAGGAGTTTCTGCTGGGCTTCCTCGGGGATGCTGGCGACCATATCGGTCTCTATGAATCCGGGGCAGAGGGCGTTGACGGTGATCCCGAAGCGGGCCAGTTCCTGGGCGGCCGTCTTGGTGAAGCCGAGCAGCCCGGCCTTGGCCGCCGAGTAGTTGGCCTGGCCTATGTTGCCGGCCTCTCCGATGAAGGAGCTCATGTTGATGATCTTGCCCCCGCCCTGATCCGTCATGTGCGGCAGTACTGCGTGGACCATGTAGAAGGCGCTGTTGAGGTCTACCTGTATGACCTTGTCCCAGTCCTCGATGGAGAGCTTCTGGAGCGTGCGATCTATGTTTATCCCCGCGTTGTTTATCAGGATGTCTACCCTATTGAACTTCTCTATCGACTGATCTATAAGTCTCTGGGCCTGCTCGGCGTCCGATACGTCGGCCTGTACCGCGATGGCCTCTCCACCGCTCTCCGAGATCTTGTTTACCAACTCCTCGGCTGGCTCCTTGCTCCTGGAGTAGTTGACGACGACCTTGGCCCCCCCATCCGCCAGCTCCTCCGCTATGGCTTTGCCAAGACCCCTGCTCGCGCCGGTCACGACGACAACGGCTTCCTTCAAGGTGCCCACACTAGCCTCCCTTTCCCGTTCGCATGTGAACAGAGTTTATTGACTGGAGAAATCAGGCGCAAACTAGGTACCCTTTGCACCTAACCTCGGCCGCGCGAGGTAGCCGCCGTCATCTCGAAGGGGGTTCGCAAACCGTCCTGGCACGAATCGTGACATCAGGCTACGGGCTACAGGTTTCGGGTACCTTGTAGGGGCGGTTCGCGAACCGCCCTCGGACGGTCGGTGCCGGTAGAGAAGAAATCGGCGTCCGTGATAAGTGGGGTGATAGTTGGAGAATGGTAAAGGAGTGGTCACAGACGCCGGTTCCCCCCTCCTTGCTCGGAGGATATTCAGGTTACATCGCCGCCCAAAACCAGTCATGCACCTTTAGATGTAATTTCGGCTAAGATGTACTGCGTACTTATGTTCAATAGACAGATACTCTCGGAGCACCCCCATAAGGGGTCCGTACGAGGTCAAACACGGGGTCGGTGGTCTCGATGACGGAAGGAAAGTCTAGATAAGAAGCCCGCCCAATCCTTGACAGACCGATATATATATGTAAAATGCACATAGATTATGGAAGAGAGAACCATGAACAACGAAGAGCAAGAGCGCGAGGCGGGAGGCAGGGAGCGAGAGTTCCGTGGGGTCGAGGCGCGGCCCAGGAACTGGCTGGTGCCTGTGATCCTGCTGTCGTTGCGGGAGTGGAATTCCTACGGGTACGAGCTCATGGAGCGGGCTTCGGCCTTCGGGTTCGAGGCGATGAACCCTGGAACGTTGTACAGGACGCTAAGGCAGATGGAGAAAGACGGCATCGTCGAGTCGAGTTGGGAGACCTCCAGAGGCGGGCCGGCGCGTAGGATGTACACCATTACGGACACGGGAAGGTCCTACCTCGACTTCTGGGCCAAGTCGCTGGAGCAGTACCAGCGCACCATGGACAACTTCTTCCGGCTCTACATGGGCAGGCCGTTGCAGGACGAGAACGACGAAGGAAAAAGCGAGTAGTTCGCGTCTTACGTGAGAAAGGAGATGTAGATGGCTACTACGGAGAAGGCCAACAAGGCTGTAGAGAGGCTCGCTGAGACCACGCGAGATTCCTTCCAGACGGTCATGGACCACACGGTGGGACTCCAGGAGCGGAACGTCAGGTTCGCGCAGGGGATGGTGGACGGCACCATCAAGGAGCTCCGCCACCAGGCCGAGAGCAACCGCAGCGTTGCGGGCGAGCTCATCGAGCGCGCAGAGGACCAGCGCGACGCCTACCGGACCCTCGTCGAGCAGTCCATCGACGCCTACATGGACCTCGCGTACGCCCCCTTCACCTACTACAAGGAGGGCCTGGCGGCCGCCAGGAAGGCCACCGGGTAGAGCGTAGTTCAGGGTCGAAGTTCTTTGGGGCGGACCTTCGGGTCCGCTCCTTTCGTTCGCGTTTTCCTTATGTTTCGCGGCCATGATATCGGGTAACGATAAGTACTTACGTAGAATGAGAAAGAGGGATTGAGACCGTGGACCAGAATCAGCAGAGACAGGTCAACGAAGCGGCGGAGAAGTTCGCCGAAGCGTTGAAGGAATCGTACCAGTCGATAGCAGACCGCTCCGTCTCGGCCCAGGAGCTCAACACACAGTTGACGCATGAGTTCTTCAACGGCGTCATCAACAACCTGAGGACCCAGGCCGAGAACAACAGGGGGTTGTCTGAGGATTTGATCGAGCAACAGCGCAAGCAGCAGGAGGCCTCCCGTGCGTTGGCCCAGGAGTCGGTCGGCGCTTACATGGACTTTCTCGACTCGATGTTCGCCTACTACAGGGGCAACCTGGACGAGTTGCAACGGAGGGCCAACCAGTAAATGAAGCGCAAGATGCTGAAGAGCGTGAAGCGAGGCCAGGGACGTATGATCCGGGCCTCGCTATTTGATGTATTCTCTAAGTATGTTTAGACGGAAGGAGTATAGGTGAGCTTCGGCAACGGTAACGGCAACGGCGAGATAGTCATCTCGACGCCCCTCAGGACGGGTATAGGGACTTTCGGCGGCGCGCTCAAGGACACGCCAGCGACGGACCTCGGGGCAACGGTAGGCAAAGAGGTTCTCTCTCGCGCGGGGGTCGAAGGGGATCAGGTCGACCAGGTAATAGTCGGCAACATCCTCTCCGCGGGACAGGGCATGAACCCAGGTCGCCAGGTCGGCATAAAGAGCGGCCTCCCCGTCGAGGTCCCCGGCATGACCCTGAACAGGATGTGCGGCTCGGGGCTTCAGGCTATAGTCTCCGCGGCGCAGGAGATAGCCCTGGGCGACGCCGACGTGGTCATGGCCGGCGGCGTCGAGAACATGGACTTGGCCCCCTTCCTGCTGGATAAGGGCCGCTACGGCTACAGGATGGGTATGCCTGACGCCAAGATCTACGACCACATGGTCTACGACGGCCTGTGGGACGTCTTCAACGACTACCACATGGGCGTGACGGCCGAGAACGTCGCCGAGGAGTACGGCATAACGCGCGAGGACTCCGACTCCTACGCCGTGCGCAGCCATCAGCGGGCCGCCAAGGCACACGAAGAAGAGCTCTTCGACGGCCAGATCGTGCCCGTCGAGGTCAAGCAGAAGAAGGAGACCGTCCAGTTCACCACGGACGAGCACATCCGCGCTAACGCGAGCGTGGAGGGCCTTCAGAAGCTCAAGCCGGTCTTCAAAAAGGATGAAGGCACGGTAACCGCCGCCAACGCTTCAGGCATCAACGACGGGGCTGCCATGATGCTCGTTAGCAGCGAGCGCAAGGCCGAGGAGCTAGGGATGCCCGTGGCAGGCAGGCTCGTCTCAGCGGCCGTTGCCGGCGTCGACCCTTCGGTCATGGGAACCGGTATGATCCCAGCCTCCAGGCTCGCCCTGAAGAAGGCCGGGCTCTCTGTGGATGACCTCGACGCCGTCGAGGCGAACGAGGCCTTCGCATCCATAGCTATAGCCGTCGGACGCGAGCTCGAGGTGCCAGAGGAGAAGCTTAACCCTGTAGGCGGGGCAGTGGCCCTCGGACACCCCATCGGGGCCACAGGCGCCGTCCTGACCGTCAAGATTCTGCACCACCTCGCCCGCACAGGAGGCCAGTACGGCCTGGTGACCCTCTGCATCGGCGGCGGCATGGGCATAGCCGCCATCTTCGAGCGTGTCAGCTAGGTATTAGCATTTCAGCAATTCAGCTGGTCAGCCAGGGCCGAGGCGTTGAGCCTCGGCCCTTTCGCTTGGCACAGGCGTTGACCTACCGCGAATCGCACATTCGGCCATGAGCGGTAGCCTTTCACCGAAAACAAAATGCTGAAGTGCTGAACTGCTGAAATGCTGAAATGCGTGCGAAGAGGTCTTGACCTCTTCGCACTAGAGTCTGGGATCCACGGGTTCGCTCTCGAGGGCAAGCACGCCGAAGACGCATTCGTGGACCCGGTAGAGTGGTTCGCGGCGGACGAATCGTTCCAGGGCCTCCACGCCAAGGGCGAATTCCCTGAGGGCGAGGGATCTCTTGGTTCCGAGCCTCCGGCTCCTGAGTCGCTCCAGATTAGTTGGGGACGTGTACTCGGGACCGTAGATTATCCGCAGGTATTCCTTGCCCCTGCACTTTATTCCGGGTTGCACCAACCCGCGCCTCCCCCTGGCCACGAATTCCAGGGGTTTGACCACCATCCCCTCGCCACCGCGGGCCGTGATCTCCTCCCACCAGCGTGTCCCCGCCTCTATGCTCTCAGGGTCCGTGGTCTGTACCGCCTTGTGAGACGTGGCGAGCAATAGCCCGGTGTCTGCCTCGCAGAGTTTCGCCAGCATCCGCATGTGCCAGTCGTGGTCTTTGTCCGTGTGAACCGCCCCCTCCGAGGCAAGCAGGTGGAAAGGCGCGATCCTGAGGTCCTCAAGTGAACGTACGGGCCAGGAGTAGTGCCGGTAAACATCGACGTAGGCTCCGACTGCCTGCATACGTTCGTGGTAGCGGTCTCGCAACTCGCTGACGTCCTGGCCTGACGAGGCAGCGGCTTCCAGCGCCTTTAGAGACTCGGACAGGGCGGGACCTGCCGCGGCCCCGACGGCGGCGTACTGTCCGCGCAGGAGCTCCACGGCCTTTACCGACCAGGGCATGATCTCACAGTCCAGACACACCCAATCGGTGCCGAGATCTTCCCACGTTCCGGCAAGATCCAATGCACTTCGCAACCGCCACAACACGGCGTCTTCCAACGCGGCATCGTCGAAGAAGCTCCGCCCGGTGCGGGTGAAGCAGGCGCCAGTGCCTTCACCGACGCCGAAGCGGGCGAGGGAGGTCTGCTCGTCCCGGCAAATGACGAGTACGGCGCGCGAGCCCATATGTTTCTCCTCGCAGATCACCTCGGGGACGCCCTGCTGACGGTAGAGGGCGAACGCTTCAGTGGGATGCTCCAGAAGGTCGGGCCTGTGGCTGGTCTCCGAGGGCGACATGGTCGGAGGGAGGTATATGAGCCAGCGCGGGTCTATGGCGAAGCGGCTCATGACCTCGAGCGCCGCAGCGGCGTTCTCTTCTCTGATGGTCACATTCCGCTGGAGGCGGGTCGGGATTATGCGCTTGCTGGCGACGTCTCCGATGTCAAGCAGGTCGTCGTAAGGACGCCCTTCTTCTACCGAAGGCGCCGCGACTTCAGGCGCCAGGAAAGGTCTCGCCGGCCTGTAGTAGGTGTGCATTGCCGGTACTGAGACCAGCTCCCCCTCGGGATACCGGAGGGCGGTGAGCCTGCCTCCGAAGGCACAGCCGGTGTCGATATTGATCGTCCGGTTTATCCACTCTGCTTCTGGTACAGGCGTGTGGCCGTAGACGACCATCGCCCGCCCACGATACTGCGTGGCCCAGTCGTAACGCACAGGCAGGCCGAACTCATCTGTCTCACCCGTTGTCTCGCCGAAGAGGGCGAAGTCCCTGACCCTGCCTGAAGTCCGCCCCTGCAAGGACTCTTTCAACCCTGCGTGGGCGACGATCAGGTCTCCGCCGTCAAGGACGTAGTGGCCGACGAGATCGTGGAGAAACGTGGCCACCTCTTCGCGGAACTCCGGGGGCTCATCTTCGAGTTGGGCGAGCGTCTCGGCGAGCCCGTACGCGATGCGTACGTCCTTGCCGCGCAGCTTGCGGGCCAGCTTCACGTCGTGATTGCCGGGAATACACAGCGCGTCTCCCGAGGCGACCATACTCATGACCAGGCGCAGCACCTCGGGCGTCTTCGGCCCGCGGTCGACCAGGTCTCCGAGAAAGACAGCCCTTCGCCCATCGGGGGGCCTGACGGCGTAGCCCGCTGCGTCATGCGCCGGGGAGACCGTGTAGCCGAGACTGTCGAGGAGCGAGAGTAGCTCGTCGGCGCAACCGTGTACGTCGCCGATAATATCGAAGGGTCCATGCTCGTGCTTCAGGTTGTTCCAAAGGCGCGTCCGCTCGACCGTGGCCGAAGCGACCTCCTCAGGCGAGGAGAGGACGAAGACGTGCCTGAACCCCTCGCGTTTCAGCTTCTTGCGCGAACGCCTGAGCTGCCGCGTCTGTTGCGCCACCACGTGCGGGCCGAAGTTCCTGTCGGGGCGGTCCCTGTTGCGTTCGTGACAGAGCTTCTCCGGCATGTCGAGCACTAACGCGACGGGCAGTACGTCGTGCTCGCGCGCGAGGGCGACGAGCGGCGCCCGGGCCTCCCGCTGCACGTTGGTCGCGTCTACAACGGTGAGTCTTCCCCCGGACAGGCGCTTGGCGGCGATGTAGTTCAGGACGTCGAAAGCGTCTCTGGTAGATGCCTGATCGTTCTCGTCGTCCGAGACGAGCCCCCTGCAGAAGTCCGAGGAGAGCACCTCCGTCGGCAAAAAGTGCTCCCTGGCGAAGCTGGACTTGCCCGAGCCCGTCACCCCGACGAGCACCACCAGGCAGAGCTCGGGGACAGAGATCTTCACGAGGATTCCTCCCTCTGCTCCCGAGGCGACTCACGCTCGAAGACGGCCATCTGGGTCGGTGGTCCGACGGCTTCATCCTCGCTCCCTACGGGGAGATAACGTACCCCATAGCCGAAGTTCTCCGCCACGCCGTTAGACCACGCGCGAAACTCCTCCCTGTTCCACTCGAAACGATGGTCTCTGTGGCGGAACTCGCCTGCGGGCAGGGACTCGAAGTTGGCGTTGTACTCGGCGTTGGGTGTCGTCAGGACCACGGTGCCTGGCCTGGCGAAGCCGAATAGAACCCGCTCGAAGGCGGCGAGGCGTGGCGGGTCGAGGTGTTCGATCACCTCGACCACGGCCGCGGCATCGTATCCTGCGAGCCTTCGGTCGCGGTAGAGCAGCGATCCCTGAAACAGCTTTAGGCGCGACTGCTGCATCGGGGGCAGCCTGTCGCGTGCCCTCTTTAGCGAACGCACGGAGACGTCAACCCCGACGATCTCCTCGAAGCTTCGTTCCTGCAAGAGCGCCCCGAGGAGCCTCCCCTCGCCACAGCCGAGGTCGAGTACCCTGCGTGCCCCACTGTTCTTGAGCGCGGCTGCGACCGCGCCGATACGCTGCTCGCCGAGGGTGATGATCTCTTCGAGAGCCTCCTCTTCTCGTTCCAGGCCTACATCTTCCTCTTCGATCAGACGCGAGAGAGCCTCGTTCGAGAGCGTGCGTTGGTGTTTGAGATAGCGCTTGGCGATGACCTCCCTCTCGGGATGCGCGGCCAGCCACTCGCCGCCGCGCTCGAGGAGCTTGTCTACCTCATCGTCTCCGACCCAGTAGTGTTTGTCGTCGTCCAGGACCGGAACGAGCACGTACAGGTGCGAGAGCAGGTCCTGCAGACGGACCTCACCCGAGAGCCCGACCGTAAAGTACCGGCTCTCTCCCCACTCAGGGAACTCCTCGTCGAGCTGGTGCTGCTCGGCCAGCACCGAGTAGCCAAGAGGTTCGAACAACCGCCTCAAGAAGTCCTCGCCTTCGCGGCATGGCAGCACGGAGATCCCGACGCCCAAGGACAACGGCGTCAGGGCCAACTCGGGGCGCTCCTTGCTCCTACCACGCATCGCCGTGCCGAAGACCCGCGAGATCGCCACGCTTAGAAACGAGGAGGCCGCGTAAGGCCGGTCGTTGACGTACTCCTTCAACGTCCGCCCCTCACCCCTGACCAGCCCAACCGGGTCTATCTCGAGCAGCATCGCGACCATGCAACGTCTATCTGAAGCCTCGGGGTAGAAGACGTGCGCGGTTCCGAAGGGAAGGTCGAAAGACTGGCACCGGGAAGGATTCTTGTGCAACAGGTAGCCGAGGTCCGTGGCTGGTGGGTTGGTGCTGGTGATGGTCAGCAGCATGCTCTTCCTATCGGAGTCTTCGCGCAACTAGAAAGATTCTAGGCTATTACTCGAGGAGTTGTGCCGTCTCAAACCCCGGTGCCTGGTACGAGATCTATCTCGACGAGCTCGGCGCCGTCCTGCCACCGCTTACTCTCGGGGGAGATCCAAGGCCCTCAGTAGGCCCAACATCCTGGCTTTCTCCCGCATGACGATGGCGTGGAGGCGCCTGATGCTGTGTTGCAGAGCTAGGCCTCGGGTTCGGCTTTGTCATTCTCCCTGGTCGGGTTCTGACGGAGTACTTTCTGGGACCAGCCTCCTCGAACTTCGCCTGAACGGAGTTCGCGGGAGTTCAGCTTAGGGATGAGGAACGCTTCAGCGTAAGGAGGGTGATGTCGTCCTCCTGCTCCCAGCCTTCCCCTACGAAGGAGTAGAGCTCCTCCAAGAGGAACTCTCCCAAAGAGCTCTCCTCGCCGTGCTCGGCGACGAGTGCCCTAAGCCTGGGAAAGCCGAACATCTCGCCCTTGGGGTCGTGAGCCTCCACCAAGCCATCGCTGTAGAGGAGGGCTGCTTCGCCAGCTTCCAGGATGGTCTGCTTCTCCTCATAGCCCATCCCCGGCATGAGGCCCAGGGGCATCCCTGTTGCCCTCAACTCCTCGGCGGCACCATTGCGGTGTAGGTAAGGTAAGTCGTGGCCTGCATTAGCGTAGTTGAGGCTACCGCTTTTGGGGTCGAGGATGGCATAGAAGCAGGTGACGAACATGTTGGGAGGGATGTCGGTGGCCAGCGGGTCGTTGACCCTTCTCAATGCCTCCCCAGGAGAGTCGGAGGCTTGGGCGACGGCACGTAGCATGCTGCGGGCGCTGGCCATCACGAGCGCTGCGGGTACGCCCTTGCCTGTTGCGTCCCCCACGACAATGCCCAAGTGTCCGTCCTTCAGCTCGAAGAAGTCGTAGAAGTCTCCTCCTACCTCTCGGGCTGGCCGGTAGAGTGGGTAGATCTCCCAGCCCTCTAGTGCTGGCACCTCCTTAGGGAGTGAGGCCTGCTGGATGCGCCGCGCTACCTGTAGCTCCTGCTCAATGCGCTCGCGCTCGATCCTCTCTTGCTCTAGAAGCTGTCCCCTTAAATTTGAGCCGATCGTTCCTATGCCCCACTCCTCGGCGATCTTGCCCTCGGAGATGCGGTGGATGAGGATGACCCTATTGGTCATCTCCCTGCCGCTAGGCGCAAGGCCCATAATCTCCCCTCGATCTTGGGTGGAGTGCACGATGAAGCGGGTAACCACCTTGTCGTTGGCGGCTACCTGGTCCTCGACGAGTACGCTGGCGTTTGAGACGGCGTCAGCGACTTGGGCGGCTGCCCATATTACGCCTTCGCGGCCAGGCTCTTCTTCGGGAAGCAGTTTGGTGTGGCTAACGAATTCGGGGGGCAACATCTCGTCCAAGGCGTCCACGTCCCCCTTGACTCGTGCCTCCATGAAACGGCGGGCCAATGCCATGTTCTCTTCTGCCGACATAGAAGTTCACCTCCTTGCCGACTCGCGTTTTCCTCCGACGGGTCGGCGACATCCCATGATGCCACCCGAGGGAGTCTGGCGCATCGATCGGAGCCTTATTCACCGGAGTGCGTGGAAGGTGGCAGCGTGTTGAAAAACCCCCTTGGCGCCCGTCTTCGCCCCAGATCGGGCACCAAACAAAGCGATTTTGGGCCTTTTGGAGCCCGATTTGTGGCCGCAATCGGCTCAATGCCGACTTTTTCAACACGCTGGTGGATTCTCCGAAGTTTGCGCCAAGCTTCGATAGATGGCATCATGCTGGTGGTGGAAAGGGTTAACCCGCTTGAGAGCTAAAGCGGGAGGAAGGAGCAGTGATATGCACGCCCGACTGACCACGATAGAGGTTCCTCAAGACAGGATAGACGACGCTCCAGGTGTCATACAGGAGCAGGTTCTACCGCAGCTCCAGCAGATGGACGGGTTCAAGGGGTTCATCGCCCTCCGTGACCGAGGAAGCGGCACGGTGCGCGGTGTGGCCCTCTGGGAGAGTGAAGAAGTGATGCGGGCCACTGACGAAGCCGCGGCGCGTATACGTAGTGGGGTGGAGGAGGCCACTGGCGGAACGGTAGCGAGCGTGGAGAACTACGAAGTCGTAGTCTTCGAAGCACCCTCGGGGGACCCGGTAAGCGGGGTCACGGATACGGTAGGCGGGGCCACAGACTCGGTAAGGGGGGTCACGGACAACCTCTTGGGAGGCGGAGAGAAGCAGCGATAGGAAAGAGCGGGCACCCAGTAAGTACTGAGGCAAGAAGAGGCGAGGGCCGGGACTGATAACACCCCGGCCCTTCCTCTTGCCCTTATTCACCCGAGTGCGTGGAAGGTGAATTCTGCTAACTGGGTTTGACCCGCTTGCACGGACCGATCAGAGTTAAGAGATCAGGTTCCGTGAAAGGGGTTGAAGAAGATGGGCAAGAGAGGCAGGCTTTACTCGCCTGAGTTCAAGGATGAAGCCATCCGGCTGGTTCAGGCTTCCGAGGAGAGGTATCCGGTGGCGAAGATAGCCCGCGATCTGGATGTCGCTACCGAGACGCTTCGGAAATGGGTCAACCAGGCACAGATCGACGCCGGGGAACGTGATGGGCTCACCACCGAGGAGACAGAGGAACTGCGCCGCCTGCGTAAAGAGGTGAAGGTCCTCAAGGAGGAGCGTGAGATCTTAAAAAAAGCGGCCGTGTTCTTCGCCAGGGAGGAGGACCTCCGAGCGCGCAGGTGATCTACACTTTCATCGAGACAGAGAGGGCGAACCACCGGGTGAGCGTGATGTGCAGGGTACTGAAGGTCTCAAAGAGCGGTTTCTACGACTGGAGGGACAGAGCGCCCTCGGCTCGGGCTCGGGCCGACGCCTTGCTTTCAGAGAAGATCGTCCGTATCCACAGAGACAGCCGCGAGACCTACGGAGCCCCGAGGATTCACTTCGAGCTGAGGACCCTGGGCGTGAGGTGCGCCAGAAAGCGTGTGGCGCGGCTGATGCGAGAGGCCGGGCTGTTCGGATGCGGTGGGCGCAGGAGGAAGCCTCGCACCACCCTCAGCTCGCATACCGAGCGCCCTCCTCCTGCCCCCGACCTGGTGAAGCGCAACTTCACCCCCGAAGCTCTGGACCGCCTGTGGGTCGCGGACATCACGTACGTAAGAACCTGGGAAGGCTGGCTCTACCTCGCCTTCGTGCTCGAGACCTACTCCCGAAGGATCGTTGGCTGGTCCATGTCTAACAACCTAAAGACGGAGTTGGTTCTCGACGCTGTGAACATGGCGATCTACTCTCGCCGGCCACAGCCTGGGCTGATCCACCATTCTGACCGCGGCAGCCAGTATACGTCCGTGGAGTTCGGTAGCAGGCTCAGAGAGGAAGGCCTTCTACCCTCGATGGGCTCTGTAGCGGACGCCTACGACAACTCGATGGCCGAGAGCTTCGTCTCCACTCTCAAA
>Ga0136610_1000033_pt1 | contig 25398 bp, 27 predicted proteins | sample AntDrymUQ1342206_2_FD_104804 | JGI IMG/M metagenome (GOLD analysis project Ga0136610, IMG submission 104804) | Polar desert sand microbial communities from Dry Valleys, Antarctica - metaG UQ134 (22.06) | ecosystem: Environmental > Terrestrial > Soil > Desert | place: Antarctica: Dry Valley...
CATCGCCGACGCGCTGAACGGCGGCACGTCGTTGGGGGCGCTGGCGTCGTCGGCGAGCGCGCGGCCGAGCGCATCGTCGAGGCCGACCTCCTCGGAGCCGAGCACCGTGACGTGCTCGAGCACGGCGGCGCGCGCTTCGTGAATCGAGACGGCCACCTACTCGACCCCCGGGGCGATGCGTTGCGCCGCCGCCAGCAGCTCGGAGACCGGCATGCCGCTGACACCGCCGATCCAGCAGGCGATCGGCGCGGCCAGCCGCTCGGACGCGTGCGCCGCGACGGCGGCGAGCTCCAGCAGCGCGTCCATCTCCTCGGCGGTCGGCGCAGGCGTCCCTGCCGCAGCGGCGAACGCCTCCAGGAACTCGCTCGCGGTCATCGCTCGAAGGTACCAGCGCGGGACGGCCGCGAACGTCCGGCGCGTGGACCTTCAGGCCGTTGCGGCGTCCACGCGATGCACGGGCTGGCGGCCTCGCCGGGACTCAGGCGGCGAGCAGCGCGTCGAGCGTGGCGCGCGCGCGACCGTCGGCGACGGCGTCGCCCGCCAGCGCCGCGCCGGCGCCGACGCTCGCGCAGCGACCCACCGCGTACAAACGCAGGCCGGCGCTCAGCAGCGCGGTCCGCGCCGCCACGCCATGCTCGTCGCCGTCGGAGATCGCGCGCGTCAGCCGGGCCGCGACCTGCGGGTCGGGATCGCCGCGCAGCAGGCTGCCGGGCGACTCGGGCAGCTCGATTGGTCCGCGCGTGTCCGAGGCCGACGGGCGGCCGGCGCGCAGGATGTCCGAGCCCTCCATGCCGCGCACGGTGATGACGCGCTGCGCTCCCAAGAGCTCGAGTGCGCCCTGCAGGCGCTCGCGATAGGAGCTGTGGGTGTGGCCGACGACGAAGACGGTGGCGCCGAGATGGTCGACGAGCTTCTCGGCCGAGTGCAGCGGCCCGCGCAGGCCGATCTCGTCGCGCACGGCGGCGAGAGCGTCCCAGCCCGCGATCGCGGCGCCGGCGTGCACGAGCGCGACGCCCGCGCGTTCGAGCATCTCCGCGGACTCCCGCGCCGGCGGAAGGACCGGGCCGCCGAGCGCGGCCAGCACGTCGGCGGGCGTCGTTCCGCGCTTGGGCCCGAGCGTGCCGCCGCAGTGCACGACGACGCGCGCGCCCGCGGCAGCCGCCAGCACGGCCGCCGCAAGCGATAGGTGCGGCGCGTCGACCATGCCGTCGTAGGCTCCCGCGCAGGCGACGATCGGGCCGTCGCCCCTCGGCGCAGCGTCGCCGGCGGTGGCGTCGCGCAGCGCCTGCGCCATGCCGGCGAGCTCGGCCGGCGTCTCGCCCTTGATCCGCATCGCCACGAGGAACGCGCCCGCCTGCACGGGGCTGACCTCGCCCGCCAGCAGCGCGGCGGTCGCCATGCGGGCCTCCTCGAACGTCAGCGCCCGGCTGCCGCGCGGCCCGGTCCCGACGGCCTTGATGACCGCGCGAAAGCCGCCGTAGCCGGTGCGCCCGCGGCGCTGGGGCAGGGTCGGCGCGATGCCGACCGGACCCACGGCAGTGCCGACGCCGGCGCTCGGTTGGCGCAGGGGAGCATCTCCGAAGCGAGCGTGCCAGCTCATGTTCCCTCCCAGCGGTAGCCGACGCTGCGTACGGTCTTGATCCGCGACGCGTGCTCGGAGCCGAGCTTCGCGCGCACCCGCCGGACATGGACGTCGACCGTCCGCGCACCGCCGTAGTAGTCATAGCCCCACACGCGGTTGAGCAGCGCCTCGCGCGAGAAGACGCGCTTGGGATGGGTGACGAGGAACTTCAGCAGCTCGTACTCCATGTACGTGAAGTCCACGGGCTTGCCGTCGATCGCGACCTGGTAGGTGGCGAGGTTCATCTCCAGCGAGCCCACGCGCACGACGTCGTCGTGGTCGATGCCGTTGACGGCGCGGCGCGCGCGCGCGATCCGCGCCTGCAGCTCGGCGGCCGAGAACGGCTCGACGAGCAGCTCGTGGCCCTCCGCGACGCCGACGCCCGCGGCCAGCGCGCCCGACGCGAGCGCGACGAGCACCGGCACCTCGCCGAGGTCGTCGTCGGCGGCAAGGCGCGCGCAGAGCTCGGCGCACGACGGCTGCTCGAGGCCGGAGGCGAGGATCACCGCGAGCGCCGGTGCGCGGCTCTCGCCGGCGACCGGTCGGAGGGTGCCGTTGGCCGCTACGCGGTGCGGGCTGAAGCCGAGCTCGGCCAGCAGCCTCGAGGTGGCCTCGCCGCCGTGCTCGCCGTAGATCCAGGCGTCGCTCATAGCAGTCGCAGATAGCGGGAGCGGTCGAACTCCGTCACCGTCCGCCGCTCGTCGTCGGTCTCGCGGCGCTTGTTGGCGACGTAGGCATCCACGAGCCGGTCGCCGAGCGTCTCGCGTGCGAGCTCGGAGCGCTCGAAGAGGTCCGTCGCCTCGCGCAGGTCCTGCGGCAGCAACACGCCGTCGGCGGCGTCCTCGATGCTCTCGGCCTGCAGCTCGTAGCCACGCTCGATGCCGCGCAGCCCGGCGGCGAGGATCAGCGACAGCGCGAGGTACGGGTTGCACGCCGGATCCGGTGAGCGCAGCTCGAAGCGTGCGCCGGCGACGCGTCCGGGGCGGCGCGAGGGAACGCGTACGAGCGCGGCGGCGCCGCGGCGCGTCCAGCTGACGGTCGCGGGCGCCTCGAAGCCGGTCGCCAGGCGGCGGTAGGAGTTGATCCACTGGTTCGTGACGGCGGTCAGCTCGCAGGCGTGGGCGAGCACACCGGCGAGGAACGCGCGGCCTGTCGGCGACAGCGGCTCGTCGGACTCGGCGTCGTGAAAGGCGTTGCGGTCGCCCTCGAACAGCGAGATGTGCAGATGCATGCCCGAGCCGGGGTGGTCCTCCAGCGGCTTGGGCATGAACGTCGCGTAGGCGCCGAGCTCGTGGGCTGCCTCCTTGACGGCGATGCGAAAGGTCGTCACGGCGTCGGCCATCGACAGCGCGTCGTCGTGGGCCAGCTGGATCTCGTGCTGGGAGGGCGCGACCTCGTGGTGTGAGGCCTTGACGGGGATCCCCATCTGCTCGAGGTAGTCGATCGTGCGCCGGCGGAAGTCCGAGCCGACGTCCAGCGGCGTGAGGTCGAAGTAGGCGCCGTCGTCGAGCGTGACCGGAACCGCGCCGTTGGGGCCCAGCGGCGCGAAGATGAAGAACTCGACCTCGCAGCCGACCTGCATCGTGTAGCCGAGGCCGGCGGCCTGGTCGAGCACGCGGCACAGCGCCGCGCGCGAGTCGCCCCCGAACGGCTCGCCGTCGGGCTGGCGCACGGCGCAGAACATGCGCGCGACGAGCGAGTCCGGCCGCCACGGCAGCACCTGGAACGTGCGCGGATCGGGGTGGGCGATGACGTCGTGCTCGCGCTGTCGCGATGCGCCCTCCAGCGAGGAGCCGTCGAGCCCGACGCCCTCCTCCAACGCCGATTCGAGCTCCGAGACGGGGATCGACATGCTCTTGAGCAGGCCGAGCACGTCGATGAACCACAGGCGCACGAACTTCACGCCGCGTTCCTCGACCGTGCGCAGCACGAACTCGCGGTGACCCGTCACCCCGTTGACGGTATGGGCGCGTCGGCGGTCTGTCATTGGCCCGCCGGTCCTAAGCCGTTCGACATCGGGTCGACATCGACCCTGCGGCGGGGTCCTCGCCAGCCCGAGCGACGGACGTTGGCGCAAGATTTCACGCATACCGGCGTTGCAGCGTCTGCAGGTATGAGAAGGTGGCAAAACGCGGGCAGGGACTCTGCTCGCCGCCGCGGGGGGCGACGGCGGGAAAAGAGGGTCCGCATCGGCAATCAGGGAGCGGAGGCACCATGCACAACCAGCAGACCAGAGCCCGTTGGCTCGTACTGACAACGTTGTGCATCTTCGGGACGATCGTCCCGACGGCCAGCGCGGACACCGGATCGCCGGTCTGGACGTGTCGCGCGAGCGCGGCCTACGTCGAGGTCGATCCGGTGCTCAGCGATCAGCGCGTCGAGCCGGTCCTGGCCAACGGGCGCGCTGTGGCCGACAATCCCGCTACAGCGGTCAACGAGTCCGACAGCCCGCAGTGCAACACCACCGATGCCGGGACCAACGACATCGACATCCTTCCCGGCCCAGGACCGTTGGTCGACCTCACCGCTGCGTTCGCGCGCACGGAGATCGCACCGCCGCTCGGAGCCGCTCGCACGCAGACCGCCACATCCGCAGGCGGCGTGTCGACAACGACGATCACGGTGGCGGGCATCACCATCCAGGTGGACACCGCCGAGGCATCGGCACGCGCGCTCTGCACGGGCATTGCGCCGAATCAGGTGCCCACGCTGACGGGCCGCAGCGAGGTCGTCAACCTCAGGATCGCGGGCATCCCGCTCAACATTCCGGACGGCGGAGCGCCCTTCGAACTCGTCGTCCCCGGCGTCCTGTCGATCAGGCTCAACCGGCAGATCACCACGGGCGACGCGAACACGCCCCAGCAGGAGCTGATCCAGCGCGCCGCACAGATCGAGGTGCTGCCCGCGGTCGGTACCGACCCGCTGGCGCTCGTCGTCATCGGCGAGGCGAAGGTCGACCGCACCGGTGCGGTCTGCGCGCCGCCGCCGCCGCTGCCGACCTGCCCGGCGCCGTCGATACCGCAGGCGGGCAGCAACCCGCTGGTCTGCGTGCTGCCGGTCGTCGTGTGCGCGCCCGGCTCGACGCCCAATCCCAACGACCCCAACACCTGCGTGCTGACGTGCCCGGCGCCCTCGGTGGCCGGCCCCAACGGCGCGTGCGTGGTCACGAACACGGTGGTCGGGCCACCGGCGCCATGTCCGGCCGGGACGAGCAATGATCCGAACGCCGCCGGAGCATGCATCCGGGCGTTGGCGGCGTGTCCCACGGGCACGACGCGCGACCCGAACTCGACCGCGTGCATCCTGCTCGTCCAGCGACCGTGCCCCGCGGGCGCGGTGGCCGACCCGCAGACCAGGGTTTGCGTCGTGAGCCGGACGAGGGTCATCCCCGGGGAGAACGGCCGCATCGGAGGCCCCGACGGTCCGATCGCCACGTGCGGGCGGCTGAAGATGCGCTTCGTGCGCGGCATGCGCAGCCTCGGACAGTCGTTCACCAGCCGCTTCGGCAACCGCGCGGTGACGCGCGGCAGGCTCGTGACCTGCGGGTCCAACCCGCGTCCGATCGTCGGCGCGAGGGTCGACGTCGTGCACCTGCTGCCCCCCGGCGACAAGCCCCGGCGCAAGACGGGGCTGAGGTCGCGTCCCAACGGCCTGCTGACGCTGATCCTGCCGATCGACCTGCGTAGCCGCAAGATCAGCTACGCCTACCGGCCCGACCTGCGCTCCACCCGTGTCACGTCGCGGGTGATCCTCAGGCTCACGGTTCGCAACAAGGCGGGACGCATCCTGCGCTAGCTCCACGGGCGCATGACATGAAGCACCCCGCGGGCCCTCCACAAGAGGGCCCGCGGTCGTTGAGCGGGTCGGTTGCGACCCGGGATGCGTGACATAACCTTCATTTGCGCTCAAAGGGGGTTGCGGCTAGCATCGCGCGCCATGAGCCCGCGCATCCTCCATGCCGCCGACGCGCACTGGCGGCCCTCCAACCAGATGGGCGTCCCGAACTCAGATCTCGCCAAGCAGCTCGACGCACAGTCGCTCGCGGCACGCCTGTGGCGGCTGGCGCCCGGCCAGGCCTCGACGAGGCACCGCCACGCGCAGCAGACCGAGCTCTACCTCCTGCTCGAGGGCAGCGGCAGGATCCGCGTCGGCGACGACCTCTTCACGCTCGAGCCGCTGTCGAGCCTGCTCGTCGAGCCCGGTGACGTGCGCCAGCTCTTCAACGACACGAGCGCCGACGCGCTGTGGCTCGTGGTCGGTACGCCGCGGGAGCTCGCCAACACACTCGAGATGACGCCGCAGCAGCTCGCGCTGTTGTATCCGGACGGTCCGCGAGCGCTGCCGCCAGAGCTCGAGCCGTGAGATCCGCGCCGCCGGGCGCAGCCGAGATCGAGCGTCTGCGCGCAGCGTTCGCGCAGCTCGCACGCGTGCGCTGCGCCGGCCGCTCGCCCCTGTGGAAGGCCGTCTGCACGGCGGTCGCAGACGACGTCGAGACGCTCGAGCTGATGATGCGCGCCCCGCCCGCGCAACGGCGGCCGGCGCTGCTGCTGGCCGCGATCCACGATCTCCTGCTCGGCGGAACCGAGCACGAGCTGGGAGCGCACCTGCCGACGGCCGCCGCCGGCCGCACGCCCAGCGGCTCGGCCGGCGCGCTCGCGCTGAGCTTCTGCCGCGAGCATGCCGATGCGCTCGCGCGCACGCTGCACACGCGCAGCAACCAGACCAACGAGGTCAACCGCAGCGCAGCGCTGCTGCCAGCGCTCGTGCACGCAGCGCCGGCCGGCCAGCCGCTGCGGCTCGTCGAGCTCGGCGCGAGCGCCGGCCTGAACCTGCTCCTGGACCGCTACGCCTACCGCTACGACGGCGCTGCGCCGGGGGGTGCGTGGGGTTTCTCACCGATAGCGGCACCAACCCCACACACCCCCCTCGTCATGTGCCGCTGCGAGGTCGACGGCGAGCTGCCCCCGGCGGCTGCGCCACCGCTGATCGCCGAGCGCATCGGCGTCGACCTGCATCCCGTCGACCTGCGCGACGAGGCCGCGACCCGCTGGCTGCTGGCCTGCACGTGGCCCGACGAGCTCGACCGCGTCGCCCGCCTGCACGCGGCGATCGCGCTCGCGCGCCGCGATCCTCCGGCCGTCGTGCAGGGCGACGGCCTGGCGCTGCTGGCCGAGCTCGCGCGCGGCGGCCACGGCCTGCATCCGGTCCTCTGGCACTCGTGGGTGCTCGCCTACTGGCCGCCGGCACGACAGCGCGCCCTCACACGCGCGATCGGCGAGCTGGGGACCCGCCGCGACCTGACGTGGATCTACCTCGAGCAGCCGAGCGAGACGCCCGCGCTGCCGACGCCGGTCGTGGCGGGCGCGCGGCACGATCCGCACGACTCCGCGCTCGTCGCGGTCAGCTTCCGCGACGGCGTGCGAACGGTCCGGCGCCTCGCCGACGCACATCCGCACGTGCGCCACTTGCGCTGGCTGGCAGCCTGATCAGCGCGCGCGTGCGCGCTCGCGATGGCGACGCGCCTTGGCGACGTTGCCGCAGCCGCGCATCGAGCACCACAGCCGGCCCGCGGACGGCGAGCGGTCATAGAAGCGCGCGCTGCACGTGTCCGACGCGCAGATTCGCGCACGTGCGCGCTGGTCGGTACCGAGCAGCCGTGCGGCGTCGAGCGCGACCGTGCCGAGCGCGTGGACGAGCGGATCGGCCGGTGGCGCGGCCCTGAGCACGGGGTGCCCGTCCGGCCCGCTCCTAAGCGTCTCGTGCGTCAGCGCAGCGGACAGCCAGCCGTCGATCGTGAACAACGCGCTCGGCGCGACGGCGCCGCCGCCGATCACCGCGACGGCTGCGGCGTCGATGCTCTCGCGCAGCTCGCGAGCGCCGCGCAGCAGCTCGTCCGATGCGAGCGCCCCCGATCCAGATGTCAGCAGCTCGGCGCGCTGCAGCCAGCACACGAGGTCGGCCGGCGTGACGAGCGTCTCGACGTTGCGCCACCAGCGCTCGCGCAGCGTGTTGACGAAGTCCAGCGACGGCCGGCCGCCGAGCCAGTACCAGTAGGCCTGGCCGCTTGACAGCGGCAGCGCCAAGTCGTCGGGCAGGTCCATAACCCGATTCTGACGCCACGGCCGGTTGACGAGGCCCGGTGCAGGCGGTCTGGCGCAGTTCACACAGCGTTCATCGACCGGACGTGACCGGGAAACGGCGTGGCCGCAGGCTGATGATCAGTGCAGACCACCCCGACCCAGTGCCCGTACTGCGGCGTCGGATGCGGCCTGCTGGCCGATGTCGACGACGGGCGGCTCGTGGCGGTTCGCGGCGATCCGTTTCATCCTGCCAACCGCGGGCGGACCTGTCGCAAGCCGCTCGGCCTGCCGTTCGCCGTGCACGCGCCTGACCGCGCGACGGCGCCCCTGTGGCGCTCGGACCGCGACGCGCGCTTCGAGCCAACCGGCTGGGATGACGCGCTGGGCAGCGTCGCCGGGCGGATGCGAGCGATCATCGACGAGCACGGCCCGGACGCCGTCGCGTTCTACATCTCCGGCCAGCTGCTGACCGAGGACTACTACGCGATCAACAAGCTCGCGAAGGGCTTTCTCGGGACCAACAACGTCGACTCCAACTCACGCCTGTGCATGTCCTCGGCGGTCGCTGGCTACAGCGGCGCGTTCGGCTTCGACGGCCCGCCGCCCGCCTACGCCGACATCCCGCTCGCCGACTGCTTCCTGCTGCTCGGGACCAACACCGCCGCCTGCCACCCGATCGTCTGGTCGCGCATCCGCGACCGCCAGGCGGAGGGCGCGTTCGTCATCTGCGCCGATCCGCGCGAGACGGCGACGGCGCAGCGCTCGGACCTGCACCTGCCGGTGCGTCCCGGCACCGACCTCGCGCTGCTAAGCGCGATGCTGCACGTCGTCGACCGCGACGGCCTGCTCGACAAGGGCTTCGTCGAGCGCCACACGAGCGGCTGGGTGCAGGCGCGCGCGGTTGCGCGCGAGTGGTCGCCGGCACGCGCCGCCGAGGTCTGCGGCGTGCCGGCCGCGCTCATCGAGCAGGCGGCGCGGCGCTTCGCCGGCGCCGGCTCGGCGATGGCGCTGTGGTCGATGGGCGCCAACCAGTCGACCGTCGGCACGCTGAAGAACCGCGCGCTGATCAACCTCTGCCTCGCCACCGGCCAGATCGGCCGGCCCGGATCGGGGCCGCTGTCGCTGACCGGACAGCCCAACGCGATGGGCGGCCGCGAGACCGGCGGCCTGTCGCACCTGCTGCCCGGCTATCGCAAGGTCGCCGACGCCGGCGACCGTGCGGCGATGGCCGCGCACTGGGGCGTCGACGTCGAGACGATGTCGGCGCAGCCGGGACTGCCGGCGGTCGCGCTGTTCGACGCGCTCGAGCAGGGCAGCGTGAAGGCCGTCTGGATCATGGCGACTAACCCGCTCGTCTCGCTGCCGGACAACCAGCGGGCGCGCGCCGCGCTCGAGCGCGCCGAGCTCGTCGTCGTGCAGGACCCGCACCACCCGACGGAGACGTCCTCGCTCGCGCACGCCGTGCTGCCCGCCGCGGCGTGGCCCGAGAAGGAGGGCGCGATGACGAGCTCGGAGCGGCGCATCGGGCTCGTGCGGCGCGCCGTCGCCCCACCGGGCGAGGCGCGTGCGGACTGGCAGATCGTGGCCGGGCTGGCTCGCCACCTCGGCTACGGCGACGCCTTCGCCTGGCCCGACGCGGCCGCCGTCTTCGACGAGTTCGCCGCCTGCACCGCCGGGCGCCCTTGCGACCTCAGCGGCGTCTCGCACGAGCGCCTGCGCCGCGAAGGCGGGCTGCAATGGCCGTGCCCGGCGCAACCCGTCGACGAGCATCCCGGAACCACGCGGCTGTACGCCGACAGGCGCTTCGCCACCCCGGACGGTCGCGCGCGCTTCGCCCCCACCCCGCACGTCGATCCGGCCGAGACGCCCGACGCCGACTATCCGATCCTGCTGACGACCGGCCGCGTCGCCGACCAGTGGCACACGATGACGCGCACGGGTCACTCCCCCACCCTGCTGGCGTCCGCCGGCGCGCCGACGCTGTCCGTCCATCCGCTCGACGCACGCGCCGCCGGTCTCGAAGACGGCGCGAAGGCCCAGATCGCCTCGCGCCGCGGGGCCGCGAGGTTCGCCGTGAGCTTCGACGACACGCTGCCGCGCGGCGTCGCGTTCGCGCCGTTTCACTGGGGCGCGCTGCATGCCGGCGCAGGCGCGGGGATGCTGAACGCGCTGACGATCAGCACGGTCGACCCGACGTCCGCGCAGCCCGAGCTCAAGGCGGTCGCGGTGCGCCTTGCGCCGGTGCGCCGGCGCGACGAGCCGGTGACGCGCCGCGCACCGTCCAAGCCGCTGCGGCTCGTCGTCGTGGGCACGGGCATGGCCGGTCTTGCGGTCGTGGAGGAGGCGCTGCGCCGGCGCCCGGCCGAGCAATGGAAGATCGTCATGCTCGGCGAGGAGCCGGGCCCGGTCTACAACCGCGTCCTGCTGTCCAAGCTGCTGGCGCGGACCGCCGGCCCCGGCGAGCTCGAGCTGCGCCCGCTGTCGTGGTACGCCCACCACCGCGTCGACCTGCGCGGCGGCTGCCGCGCGGAGGCGCTCGACCTCGACGCGCGCTGCATCACGGACGAGTCGGGTGGCAGACATCCGTACGACGCGCTCGTGATCGCAACCGGCTCGCGTGCGTTCGTGCCGCCGATCCCCGGCGCCGACCTTCCCCATGTCGACGTCTTTCGCACGTGGCGCGACGCCGACGCGCTGGCGGCGACCCCGCCTGGGACGCGCGCCGTCGTCGTCGGCGGCGGGCTGCTCGGGCTCGAGGCTGCGGCGGGCCTGCACGCGCGCGGCGTCGCCGTGACGGTCGTCGAGCTCGCGGGCCACCTTATGAACCTGCAGCTCGACGCGGGCGCCGCGACGATCCTGCGGCGCGACCTCGAGCGTCAGGGGATCGCCTGCAGCCTCAATCGCAGCGCTACGCGGATCGAAGCCGATCGCGTGGTGCTCGACGACGGCAGCGAGCTTCGCTGCACGCGCGTCGTCGTCGCCGCCGGCGTGCGCGCCGAGACGACGCTCGCCCGCACGGCCGGGCTGCGCTGCGAGCGCGGCATCGTCGTCGACGACGAGCTGCGCGCCAACGCCCCCGGCGTGTGGGCGGTCGGCGAGTGCGCCGAACACCGCGGCATCGTCTACGGACTGTGGGCACCGCTCGCCGAGCAGGCGCGGGTGGCCGGCGCACACATCGCCGGCGATCCCGGCGCGTTTCACGGCGCGGTGCAGGCAACGACGCTGAAGGTCAGCGGCGTCGACGTCTACGCCGGCGGCGGATCCGGCGGCGCGGCGCCGGCCGGCCACGACGAGATCGTCCTCAGCGACACGCGGCGTGGCATCTACCGCCGCCTCGTGCTCGACGGCAACAGGCTGACCGGCGGCGTGCTCGTCGGCGACGCCAGCGCGGCGCGGCGGCTGTCGGAGCTGCTGCGCACCGGCTCGGACGTCCCCGCCGACCTGCTCGAGCCCGGCGGCGCGCCCGCCGAGCCGATCGCCGCCGACCCGACCGCGACGATCTGCTCGTGCAACGGCGTGACGGTCGGCGAGGTGCAGGCGGCGATCCGCCGCGACGGCCTGCAGACCGTCGCGCAGGTCGGGGTTCGCACGCGCGCGTCGACGGGTTGCGGCGGGTGCACCGCAGACGTCCAAGAACTGCTGACCGCCGGCGCGGGCGTCGCGTCGCAGACCTGAGATCGCTCGCGGCGCGGGCGCAGGGCCCGTCCGCCGCCTACAGCACGCGCGTCACGACGATCACGATGATCACGATCAGGATGATGAGACCAATGGTGCCGAGTCCAAGAGCGGCGATCGGCGGTGCGAGCATCAATGCGGTCATCGTGGTCTCCTCGGGGTTGGTGTCCTCGGTCTGCCCGAAGTGAGCAGATAGGACACGCGACTGGACGATCGGCGCGACCAGGGATGCGAATCGGGACCGACGCAAGTTGTTCGGTGCGCGATCGTGGCTTGGCGGTATGTTCGCCCACGGTGGCCGAACAACGTGACGAGCCTGTCCTGCGCGTCGTCATCGCCGACGACCACACGATGGTGCGCAGCGGCCTGCGCATGCTGCTGGACATGGAGACCGACCTCGAGGTCGTGGCGGAGGCCGGCGACGTCGCGGCGACGACGGCCTGCCTGCCCGAGCGCGCGCCGGACGTTCTGATCCGCGACGTGCACCTCGGCACCGAGAACGGCCTCGATGCGATGGCGTCGCTGCTCGATGCCTCGCCGGCGACAGGCGTGCTCGTGCTTACGATGCAGGACGACCCGGCCTTCGCGCGCAAGGCGCTGCGCGCCGGCCACGACCTCGCCCATCACGCGCGGCTGACCGAGCTTGACGGCCAGCAGCCCGGACAGGCGCGCGACGATCATGACGATCGCGACGGCGATGAAGAACGCGGCGATCAGCGTGCCGAACGCCTCATTCTGGCGCGTCGCCGTGAAGCGCTCGCCCGCCGGACCCAGCCCGGACGGGGTCGTGAGCACCGGCTTGGGGGCCTCGTCGCCGGACGCCGCGGCGGGCGCGGGCGCGCTGCCCGCAGCGGGCTTGGTGGGGGTCGCCTCGTCGAGCGGCAGCAGCTGGACGTTGTTGAGGTTGCGGTCCACGGCAAGGACCCTCAGCAGCACGTGGCCGCCGCGCGTGCAGCGCACGTCGCCGGTGAGGGCGCCGGTCTTCGAGTCGTAGCTGACCTCTCCGAGCCCCTGCTCGCGGGCGTGGACCTCGAAGGCCGACCCTCCACCCTCGAGCTCGACGCTGCCGCCGAGGCAGGTCGAGCGCGGCGACAGCCGGCACAGGCCGGCGATGCTCGACGGCGGCCGCGGCTTGGCGGCGCCGGGATCGGGTGCGTCGCGGCGCAGCGTCGCCGTCACGGGCGTGCCGCCGAGCGTGCCGCTGATCGAGCCCTTGCTGCCGGGTGTGACGGTGCCCATGAAGGCCAGCGTCTTGCCGTCGACGCAGTTGATCTCGCCGGTCAGGCGCGGCTGGTCGTCCGTCGCGCCCTCGCGCAGGCGCAGCTTGCCGCTGAGCGTTGCCTGCGGGTTTGAGATGTTGACGAACTGCCCCGACTGCTAGAGGTCGAACGACGGCCCGGACGGGGGCGCCTGGGCGGGCGCCGTGCTGGGCAGCGTGACCGCCTTGCGGGCCTCGCCGGCTCGCCCAGACACGGGTTGGGCGCCGACGCGTCGTAGCCGGCGGCGATCGCCGGCTGCGGCTTCTCGTCTGCCGTTCTTGATGACGACGAAGGAGACGACCGCCGTCAGGACGGCCAGCGCGACGTAGAAGACGATCAGGCGCGTGGCCGAGGCGCTGGCGCTGCCGGGCACGTCGGGCTTGGACTCCACGGGGCTCCTCCTCGAGACGGGAGCTCGACCCTAGATCCGGCCGCACGCCCCGCGCCATCGGGTGCGAGCCGCAGACTTGGCTGCGTAGAAACCCGCAGTCCGAGCGCCGAGCGGTGCGCTCGCCCCGTTCATCACCTGGAAACACCCACAACACCGGAAGGAAACCCCCCTCCGCGACCATCGCCGCATGAGCGATTCGATCGTGATCGTCGGCGGCGGCATCGCCGGCCAGGCCGTCTGTGAAGCGCTGCGCGATCGCGACCGCGACGTCGCGATCACGCTCGTCTGCGGAGAGCCCAGTGCGCCGTACGATCGCGTGCGGCTGTCGGAGATCCTCGTCTCGGGGGAGGATCCCGAGACGCTGCAGCTGCGCCCCGGCGAGTGGTACGAGGACCACGACGTGACGCTGCTGCTCGGCCGCTGGGTCACCGCGGTCGACACGACCGCCGGGCGCCTGACGCTCGACGAAGAGACCGAGCTGCGCTTCGACAAGCTCGTGCTGGCGACAGGCTCGCAGCCGCTGATGCCGCCGATCGCCGGCATCGACCTCCCCGGTGTGCACCCCTTCCGCGGTCCCGAGGACTGCGAGGCGATCCGCTCGGCGGCCGCCGGCGGCGCGCAGCACGCCGCGGTCATCGGCGGCGGGCTGCTGGGCCTTGAGGCCGCGCGCGGGATCGCAGCCCAGGGTTGCGCGGTGACCGTCGTGCACCTGCTCGACCGGCTGATGGAGCGCCAGCTCGACGCGGGCGCCGCAGCGCTGCTCGCGCCCGCGCTCGCGGATCTCGACATCGCGATTCAGTTCGAACGCAACACGCAGTGGATCATCGGCCCCGAGCACGCCACCGGCCTGCGCTTCGCCGGCGGCGACGAGCTGCACGCCGACCTCGTCGTCGTATCCGTGGGCATCCGCCCGGAGACGAAGCTCGCGCGTGCGATGGGCGCCGACTGCGAACGCGGCATCGTCGTCGACGACGCGATGCGCACCAGCCTGCCCGGCGTGCTGGCGGTCGGCGAGTGCGCCCAACACCGCGGGCTCGTCTACGGACTCGTCGCGCCGATCCACGACCAGGCACGCGTCGCCGCGGCAACGCTGACCAGCGTCGAGGCCGCGTACCTCGGCTCGGTTCCGAGCGCGAAGCTCAAGGTCGCCGGCATCGACCTCGTCTGCGCCGGCGATGCCATGGGCGACCACGAGGCCGTCGTGACCGACGGCGCCTCGGGCATCTACCGCAAGCTCGCGACCCGCAGCGGACGCGTCGTCGGCGCGATCCTGCTCGGCGACACGCGCGGGTCCGAGGCGCTCGTGGCCGCCGTCCGCGCGGGCGAGCCGATCGACGACCCGCTGCAGGCGCTGGCCGATGCCTCGCTGGCCGGTCCCGCGGACCTACCCGACACGGCTCAGATCTGCGACTGCAACGGCGTCTGCAAGGGCGACCTCGTCGCAGCGGTCAGCGAAGGCGGCTGCGCGACGCCGCGCGAGGTCATGGCGGTCACGCGGGCGGGCACGGGCTGCGGCTCCTGCCGACCGGCCGTCATCGAGATCGTCGCCGTCGCGACGGGCGGGCTGTCGGACGAGCCGACCTACCTGTGTCCGTGTCGCAAGCAGACGCGCGAGCAGCTCGCCGGGCGCATCCGCGACGACGACATGCAGTCCGTCAGCGATGTCGCCTCCGCGTGCGGCACCGGTCGCGACTGCGGCGTCTGCAAGCCGGCGCTCGCGTACCTCGTCTCGGAGGTCAACGCGAACCTCCACCGCGAGGAGCGCGACGCGCGCTATATCAACGACCGCGTGCACGCGAACATCCAGAAGGACGGCACGTTCTCGGTCGTGCCGCGGATGTACGGCGGCGTCTGCACCCCGGACGAGCTGCGCCGGATCGCCGACGTCGCCGACAAGTTCGAGGTGCCTTTGGTCAAGGTCACCGGCGGCCAGCGCCTGGACCTGCTGGGCGTCAAGAAGCAGGATCTGCCGGAGATCTGGCGCGACCTCGGGATGCCCTCCGGCCACGCCTACGCGAAGGCCGTGCGCACGGTCAAGACGTGCGTCGGCACGGAGTTCTGTCGCTTCGGCCTCGGCGACGCGATCGGCCTGGGCATCGAGATGGAGAAGCTGTGGGAGGGCCTGCACACCCCGCACAAGGTGAAGTCCGGGGTCAGCGGCTGCCCGCGCAACTGCGCCGAGGCGACGATCAAGGACATCGGCTGCGTCGCGGTCGAGGGCGGCTGGCAGGTGCGCGCCGGGGGCGCGGCCGGCGGCAACGTGCGCGAGGCCGACATCCTCGCGACGGTGCCGACCCGCGCCGAGGCGCTGCGCGTCGCGACGACGTTCCTGCAGTACTACCGCGAGAACGCCGACTACAAGGAGCGCACGTACGACTTCATCCCGCGCATCGGCCTCGAGAAGGTGCGCGAGATCGTGCTCGGCGAGGCGTCGGGCGCCGAGCTGCGCGAGCGGCTGAGGATCGCCAAGGCCGCGACGAAGGACCCGTGGCTCGAGCGCGACGACCCCTATCACCCGCGCCAGTTCTCAGACCTCGACACGCCGGACGTGCGGGACGCCGCCGCCGAGCCCGCCCTCGTCGGGCCGCCCGCCGGAGGTGAGCGATGACATTCGCCTGCCACGTCGACGACGTGCCGCTCGGCGAGGGCCGCGTCGTGTCCCTCGGTGGCCGCCGCATCGCGGTCTTCCGCACCGCAGTCGGCTGGTACGCGCTCGACGCCGCATGCCCGCACATGGGCGGTCCGTTGGCCGACGGGATCGTCTGCGATCGCGCCGTCATCTGCCCGCTGCACGACCGCCGCTATGACCTGGCTACGGGGGCACCGCTGGGTGCGGGCGATCCTGTTGCGGCGCATGCTGTGGAGCTGCGCGGCGATCAGGTGTTCGTCACGGTGGCGGTGGCGGTGGCTGTCGCGGCCTGAGGGTTTCGTCGAGTCCCTTCGCGCGCGGCCTGAGCCCGCCGGGGGGGCGGGGTTCAGGGCCCTGCCAGAAGACGTGGCGACACCGCGTGAGCGACCGGGTGCAGCCTCGCGGCTGGGGAGTGGTATCGCTCAGGTGGCTTCGTCGTCGCGGACCGGGAGAGTCGTCCGCACGAGCGTCGCGTTGTTCGTCGTCGTGCTGTGCAGACTGCCAGCGCCCCGCGGTCGCGACGATGCGGCCAGCAGGTGTCTGGGGGTACGGTTTGCCACACCCCCGCCGGGACGGCGCTCAGGAGACGTCGGCCGTGGCGGGCAGGCGCTGGAGGTCGATCTCCGGCAGCAGCCGCAGGACCTTCTGGGGATCCACGAGCCCGGCTCCCAGGCGCTGCACGGACTCCGCCCCGCATGCGACGCCGTAGCGCAGGCATTCGCCCGGCGGCTTGTCCTCGTAGCGCGCCGCGACATAGCCCGCCAGGAAGGCGTCGCCGGCGCCGACGGTCGCGACCGCCTCGCGCGGCTCGATGCGCACGCGGTAGAGCGTCGGCTCGCCGTCGGCGATGACCGACGCGAAGCAGCCGTCGCCCATGGTCATGATCGCCTCGACGGCGCCAAGCGCGACCATCTCGCGAACCGCGATCACGCGATCCTCGTCGTCGTTGAACTCGTGACCGACGAGTTCCTCCGCCTCCAGCATGTTCGGCGACACGACGTTGGGCGACGCGCGCACGGCGTGGCGCAGGGGATCGCCGTCGGTGTCGACGACGACGACCAGGCCGAGCTGGCGCAGCTCGCGGATGAGGTCGGCGTAGACGTCGGAGTCCATGCCGCGCGGCAGCGAGCCGGCGAAGATCACGATCGCCGCGCCGCGTGCGAGGTACAGCAGCTTGTCGTGGAACAGCTCGACCTCGCCGGCACTGACGGCCGGGCCGCGCTCGTTGATCTCGGTCTGCTCGCCGTTGGTCGGATCGAGCACCGCCGTGTTCGTGCGCGACTCCTCGCGGATGCGCACGAAGTCGTTGAGGATCGCCTCGTCCGTCAGCGCCTCGACGATCCGCGTGCCGGTCGCGCCGCCCGCGAAGCCGGTCGCGATCACCGGCTGGCCCAGCGTCTTCAGCGTGCGCGCCACGTTGACGCCCTTGCCGCCCGGCAGCGTCGTCTGCTCGACCGTGCGGTGACGGCGCCCGGGGCGGAAGTTGGGCACCGACAGCGACTTGTCGATCGCCGCGTTGAGGGTGACCGTGATGATCATGACTTGGCCGGAGTCTCCTCGCGGCGGCGAGCGCGCCGGTGCTCCGCATCCAGCGCTCGCCTGCGGTGCATCGCCCGTCGGCGCAGCATCACGAGAGGGAGGCTACAGATCAGCAGCAGCACGAGGGCGATCAACGTCTGAGATCGGCTGACGAGATCGCCCAGGCGCGTGCCGAGCCCGGCCTCAGCGACCGGTCGCGCGGTCACCAGCGCCACGCGGGCGAGCGCCTCGCCACCGACGCGGACGACCGCGGTGCCGATGCGCGAGCCGCGGGGCAGCGGCCCGTCGACCTCCGCGGGCAGACCCATGACGCTGACGCGCGTGCGGGCTCCCGTGCGCAGCACCCGCCGGACCGTCGAGCCGGCGACGACGTCGACCGACTCGCCGCGCCGGTAGCGCAGCGCCACCCTGCCGAGGACCCGGCCTTCGGGCAGCGGGGTCGCCGCCTCGTAGGAGCGCAGTCCATAGCGCAGCAGCGCGAGCGAGTCGCTGTCGCGGGCGCGCTCGCTCGGGGCGCCGAGGACGACGCTGACGACCGTCACGCCGCGGCGGCTGGCCGAGCCGACGAGCACGTAGCCGGCCCTGTTGGTGTGTCCTGTCTTGACGCCGTTGACGACATCGACGCGGCGCACGAGCGTGTTGCGGTTGAAGACGGTGCGATCGCGGGAGCCGCTGCGCAGCGTCGCGGCCGGCAGGTCGGTCGTGCGGCGAAAGAACTCGTAGTCGCGCAGGCGGATCGCCAGGCGCGCGAGGTCTCGGGCGCTCGAGTAGTTGCCCGGGTCATCGAGCCCGATCGGGGTGCTGTAGCGGGTGTCGCGCAACCCAAGCGTGCCCGCCCGCCGGTTCATCTCGGCGACGAACGCGGCGGTCGAGCCCATCGTCCCGATGGCGATCGTGGCGGCGGCGTCGTTGGCGCTGGGCAGCAGCGTCGCCCGCAGCAGGTCGCGGACGCTGACGCGCTCACCCGGTCGCAGTCCGATCTGCGACTCGACCGGCTGGGCGCGGTAGTCAGTGGCGCTGAAGACGTCGTCGAGATCGGTGCGCTGCAGCGCGACGAGCACGGTCATGAGCTTCGTCGTCGACGCGATCGAGCGACGCTGGCGCGCGTTCTTGGCGAACAGGACGTCGCCGGTCGAGGCCTCCACCACGATCGCCGCCTTCGCCTCCAGCGTCGGGGCCTGCGCGGCGGCGGTCGGGACGCCCGAGACCCAGGCTGCGAGCAGCCCCGCGAGCGCGAGGACGAGCCGCCTCACGGCGAGATCTTGAGCCGCTGCCCCGCGCGCAGCGCGCGCGGGTCGACGTTCGGGTTGAGCTTCAGCAGCTCGATCTCCGTGCGCTTCGTGCGACGCGCGATCGCCGTGATCGTGTCGCCGCGACGCACCGTTGACCGCCTCGCCTTCGCACGCTTGCGCGAGGAGGTGCTCTTCTGGGCGCCCGACGAGCCGCTCGCGCCCGGGCGCTCGGATGGTTCCTCTCGGCCGCTGGCGGCGACGATCAGCAGCGCTCCGATCACCAGCGTCAGCAGAAGGGCTGGCAGCGTCCAGCGGACGATCCTCGGGGCCTGCATCACAGCGCTGGAGAATACGGCTCGCGCCGGTCCGCCAGAGGCTCATGCGAGCGACCATGCCGCCGCTCGCAGCCGCTCGGCCTCGGCGCGCGCGGCCGGGCGCGGTTCGCATCCGGCGTGCTCGTGGGCTCGCGCGATCGAGCGCGAGGCGCTGATCAGGCCGCCGGCACGACCGGCCGCGAAGGCGGGCGCGAGGTCCTCGACCCGCCCCCCCTGCGCGCCGATGCCCGGCAGCAACAGCGGCGCGCGCGGCATGAGCTCGCGCATCCGCGCCACGTGCTCGGGAGCGGTGGCGCCGACGACGGCGCCGACGTCCGACAGCCCCTCCCCCGGCCCGGCGAGCCCCGCCACGATCCGCGCGAGGCGCTCCCAGACCGCTCCGCCGCCTGCGAGCTCGAGGTCCTCGACGTCCGCCGCCCCCGGATTGGAGGTGCGAACGAGCACGAAGATCCCCGCATCGGCCGCCCGCGCACACCCGACGAACGGGTCAAGCGCGTCGACGCCCAGCAGCGGGTTGGCGGTGAAGGCGTCGGCGCCGAGGCCGGGCACGTCGCCAAACGGGGTCGGGGTGGCGCCCACCAGCGCCTGCGCGTAGGCGAGCGCCGACACGTCGATGTCGCCGCGCTTGGCGTCGGCGATCACCAGCAGGCCGGCGGCGTGCGCGTGCTCGACGGTCGCGGCGAGCGCCGTCCAGCCGGCCGCGCCGAGGCGCTCGAAGCACGCGAGCTGCGCCTTGACCGCGACACAGGCCGGTCCGGCGGCGTCGATCAGCGCCGCGCAATGCCTGCGGACGGCCGCCGCCGCGCGCTGCGCCGGAGGGCCGTCGGCCGGCACGTCCGCAAGCGCCTCGGGCCACAGCCGGGCCGGGTCGGGGTCCAGGCCGAGCACGATCTGCGACTCGCGGGCGGCGACCGCGTCTGCGAGCCGTTCGGCGAACGTCATGAGCCGCTTGTTCCTACTTGCGGACGGCCTGCTTGAGGCTCGACCCCGCGGTGAACTTCGGCACGACCGAGGCGGCGATGTTCATCGTCTCGCCGGTGCGCGGATGCACGCCCTGGCGCGCCGCGCGCTCGGCGACGCTGAACTTCCCGAAGCCCGCAAGCATCACCTCGCCCCCACGCTTGAGGACATCCTCGACGGTGTCGAGGCAGGCGTCGATGGCTTCGGCGGACTGCTTGCGCGTCAGGCCGCTGCGAGCGGCGACGGCGTCGACGAGCTGGGACTTCGTCACGGCGCGATGGCCGGTTCCGCCGCGGCCCAGGCCGTCAGATGGCCGTGCATCGCGAGACGGACCCACCCGCCCCGCCGCGGGTCGCAGGTGGACAGTGCCAGCGGCACGGACGCCTTCGGCCCGTGGCGATCGCGCGCCGCGAGGCGCGGGCAGCTGGCGGTTTGGGTCGTGAAAGCGGCCATCTAGACTCCTTGTGCTGCAGGAAGGGTGCCGCCGAAGCTAGCAGCGCGACCGGATCGCTTGGAATCGGGCAGGATGCGACGGTGGGCCTCAATCGGATCGCGTGGCTGCTGACGGTCGGCGCGGCGCTCATCACCGCGCTGCTGCTGTTCGTCTCGGGCTACAACGGCTACGGCGCGCTGGCGATCGCGGTCGGTCTGAGCGCGGCCATCAACCTGCGCTGAGGAGCTCAGCGCGCCGGGAGCTCGAAGCCGGGGCGCACGCTGCCCTCGGGCTCGAGGTGGATCAGCACGTCCGCTCCGCGCAGGCGCTCGCCGATCGCGTCCTGCATCTGGTGCGCGGTCTGGTGGGCCGCCTCGAGCGTCGTGCCCGCGACGAACTGCACGTGCAGGTCGACGTAGCGCCGCGAGCCCGCGCGGCGGGCGCGCAGCTTGTGGTAGCCGCAGACGCCGCGCGGGCCGAACGCCTCGACCGACAGGCGCACGGCGTCGAGCTCGTGCGGCGGCAGCGCCTCGTCGACGAGCACCCGCGACGCGCGCAGCAGCAGCTTGATGCCGGCATAGACGATCGCCGCAGCGACGGCAAGGGCGATGGCCGGATCGAGCCATGTCGCACCGGTGACCTGCACCACCACGAGTCCGACGAGCACGGCGGCCGACGTCGCCGCGTCCGTGCGCAGATGGGCCGCGTCGCCCTCGAGCGCCGGCGAGTCCGTCTCCCGCGCGCGGCGCGCGAGCACCGTCGAGACGACGACGTTCGCCAGGACCGAGAACGCGATCACGGCGATGCCGACGCCCAGCGCGTGCACCTCGGCGCCAGTCGACAGCTTCCGCACGGACACGAACACGATGACGCCGGCGCCGACGAGGATCAGCATCGCCTCGACCGCCGCCGCGAGGTTCTCGAACTTGTCGTGGCCGTAGGGATGCTCGGCGTCGGCGGGCTTGTCGGCCGAGCGCACCGAGACGTAGGCCACGATCGACGCGATCAGGTCGATCGACGAGTGCATCGCCTCGGTGATGATCGCCACCGATCCCGTGATCGCGCCGGCCGCGAGCTTCAACAGGATGAGAACCGAGTTGGATGCGATCGACAGCGCCGCGGCGCGGGTCTTGACCGTGCCGCCGGCCGTGGTCGTGGCGATCAGCGGGCCCGCGCGGGCCATCAGGGGCCGACCAGCTCCAGCAGGCTGCGCGCGGCCCGTCCGCGATGGCTGATCGCGTCCTTCTCCGCCGGGTCCAGCTCGGCCATCGTGCGCCCGTCGCCGATGTCGTCGGGCTCAAAGGCGGGGTCGTAGCCGAACCCGCCGTTGCCGCGGGGCTGCTGCGCGAGCACGCCCGTGCAGCGTCCCTGCACCGCGTGCTCCGCGCCGCCGGGGTCCACGAGCACGAGCGCGCAGACATACGCCAGCGGCGAGCCGGCCGGCGCCTCGCGCAGGAGCTTGGCGAGGTTCTCGGCGTCGCTGGCGTGCTCGCCCGCGAAGCGCGCCGAGCGCACGCCGGGAGCGCCGCCGAGCGCCGCGGCCTCGATGCCCGAGTCGTCGGCGATCGCCGCCATGCCCGTCGCATGGGCCGCCGCGCGCGCCTTCGCGCGCGCGTTGTCGAGAAACGTCTCGCCGGTCTCGGGCGGCAGGCGCACCTCGTCCGCAAGCGCGACGACCTCGTGGGGCGACAGCAGCGTCGCGAACTCGCGCGCCTTGTGGGCGTTGCGGGTCGCGAGGACGAGCCTCACCCCACCGCGCCCGCCTGCACGGCGCGCAGTTGCTCGATGCCGCCTGCGGCGAGCGCCAGCAGGTCGTCGAGGTGCGCACGCGACAGCGGCGTGCGCTCGGCGGTCGCCTGGACCTCGATCAGCCCGCCGTCGCCGGTCATCACGACGTTGGCGTCGACCTCGGCGGTCGAGTCCTCGGAGTAGTCGAGGTCCAGCAGCGGGACGCCTTCGACGATCCCGGCCGAGATCGCGGCGATGCTGCCCGTCAGCGGCGAGCGCTCGAGCTTGCCCTCGGCGACGAGCTTGCGACACGCGAGGTCGAGCGCGACATAGGCGCCCGTGATCGACGCGCAGCGCGTGCCGCCGTCGGCCGTCAGCACGTCGCAGTCGAGGTAGATCGTGCGCTCGCCGAGCGCCTCGAAGTCGATCGCGCCGCGCAGCGAGCGCCCGATCAGGCGCTGGATCTCGACCGATCGCCCGTCGAGCCTGCCCTTGCTGATGTCGCGCGGCTTGCGGTCGCCGGTCGACGCCGGGAGCATCCCGTATTCGGCGGTGACCCAGCCGGTCCCGCGGCCGGCCATCCAGCGCGGGACGCTCTCCTGCACGGACGCGGTGCAGATGACGCGCGTCTCGCCCTGCGTGATGAGCGCCGAGCCGGTGGCGGGCTTGACGAAGTGCGGTTGCATCGTCGTCGGGCGCAGGCCGTCGGATGCGCGCCCGTAGGAGCGTTCGGGGGGCGTGGTCATGCGATGGCCTCCTGGGTCAGTTCGACGTGGTCGACCGTGCCCATCGGCAGCTGCAGGAAGCGCGAGCCGATCTCGGCGAACGCGCTCGCGTCGCCGGTGCACAGGAAGCTGTAGCGGCCCTCGGACGTGCGCGGCGTGGCGAGGTCGCGCAGCGCGAGCGCATGCCCGACGCGCCGCACGATCGCCGTGCCGGAGGTCACGAGCGCGACCTGCGGGCCGAGCAGGCGCTGCAGCAGCGCGCCCACGAACGGGTAGTGCGTGCAGCCGAGGATCACCGTGTCGACGCCGGCGGCGCGCAGCGGCGCGCAGTAGCCGCGCGCGAGCTCGACGTCCTGCTCGGTGATCGGGGCGCCGGTCTGGCTGATCTGCGCGAGCTGCGGGCACGCGACGCTCGTCAGGCGCACCAGCGGGTCGGCGGCGAGCACGGCCCGCTCGTACGCGCCGCTGGCAATGGTCGCGCTCGTCGCCAGAACGCCGATGCGCCCGTTGCGCGTCTGCGCCACGGCGAGGTTGGACTCCGGGCCCACGACGCCGAGCACGTCGACCGCGTAGCCGAGCTCCGCGACGTGCAGCGGCAGGTCGTCGATCGCGCTCGACGTCGCCGAGTTGCAGGCGACGACGATGAGCTTCACGCCGCGCTCGAGCAGGATGTCGGCGATCTGCCGGGCGAAGCTGCGCAGTTGCGGCGCGCTGCGATCGCCGTAGGGAAAGCGCGCGGAGTCGCCGACGTACAGGAAGTCCTCCTGCGGCAGCCCGACGAGCAGCTCGTGCAGGACCGTCAGCCCGCCCACGCCGGAGTCGAAGACCCCGATCGGGGCGGTGGGCTGCGGGGCGCGGAGCACGGGCTCGGCATGATCCCAGACGCGGTCGCCCGGACCGCGCCGCACGACCGCGCTGTCACCGCGAGATTCGGTGGATCCGGGCTCAGTCGCGCCAGTCGAACAGGCCGCGCGTGGCCGTCAGGTCGAAGATGCGCTGCACGCGCCGCGGCCCGGGCACGAGGGTCAGGCTGCAGCCCCGGCGCTTGGCGGTGTTGCGCAGGCTGATCAGCGTGCGCAGGCCGGTCGAGTCCACGAAGTCGACGTGGCGCAGGTCGACGACCAAGCCGTCGAGACCGACCTCGGACAGCTCTCGGACCTCACGCTCGAGCATGTCGGCCGAGGCGAGGTCGAGTTCGCCCGTGAGAGCCAGGACGGCCTCGCCGCCTTCGAGCTCGATGCGAACGTGCAACGGCTGAATCGGTGCGGGGATCATGGGCTTCATCAGCGCCTCTTACGCATGGGTGACCGTCGTAGATCTATCCCGGTGCGCGGCGCGGCGCCAGCCGTGGCGTCCGCATGCCGACGTCTGCGCGGGAACGTGGCGCAGACCGCTCGCGCGGGGCTGCCGGCGGTGTCAAGATGGGCGGCGTGGCCGGCGCTTCGGAGGTCATGAGCATTGTCGACGCCGACGACGATCTCGCGGCGCTGCTCGACGACGCTGCACGCGAGCGCGCCATGCGCGATGCCCTGACCCGCGTGCGGCGCCTCTCACCCGGAACCTGGGATGCCGCGTCGGCAGTCGAGTCCGGCATCCATCACCGGGGCTTCCTCGTCGTGGACGGCCTCCTCACGCGCGAGGTCGACGTGCTGGGCCGTTGCTGCGTCGAACTGATCGGTCCCGGGGACGTGCTGCGCCCCTGGGGGTGGGACGAGAACGGCTCGCACGTGCAGGCGGAGGTCGGCTGGGAGGTGCTCGAGCCCAGTCGCCTGGCCGTCCTCGATCACGGCCTGGTGGCGCGTATCGTGCCCTGGCCCGAGCTGGGCGTCGAGCTCTTCAGCCGCGGGACGCGCCGCGCCCACCATCTCGCCGTGGCGCTCGCCATCGCCCATCACCAGCGTGTCGACGACCGGCTGCTGCTGACCCTGTGGCACGTGGCCGAGCGCTGGGGGCGCGTCGGTCGCGACGGCATCGTGGTGGACCTGCCGCTGTCGCACCAGCGCCTCGCGGACCTCGTGGGCGCCCACCGCCCTTCGGTCACCTCGGCGCTGGGTGAGCTGTCACGGTCGGGCGCCGTCAGCCGCCGCGAGTCGGGTGAGTGGCTGCTGCACGGCCCGCCCCCCGAGCAACTGCGCAACCACCCGCTCGCCGCGGAGAGATGAGCTGATCAGGGTTCCAGAGCGGCTCTGCTTTCCCCACAACGATGACAAGCGAGCCGGAGATCCGCGGCCGGGCCTTCGACCACCTCCTCGTGGTCATGTTCGAGAACCAGTACCGCGGCTACGTCAGGGAGAACCCGTACTTCGCGCGGCTGGCGCGCGACGGCGTCGAGCTCGAGAGCTCGTTCGGCGTGATGCACCCGTCGCAGTGCAACTACATCGCGTCGATCGCCGGCGAGCTGTGCAACGTGACGAGCGACCACCGGCCCCCGCCGCTGGCGCAGCGGACGATCGTCGACCTCGTCGAGGCGGCCGGCCTCCGCTGGAAGGCGTACATGGATGGCTACTGCCCGCATGCGAACCCCTGGACGGCGGACCTCGCGCCCGGCGACGAGTACCCCTACGTGATCAAGCACAACCCATTCTCGTCGTTCGTGGGCGTGCTCGGCTCGGCCGAGCGCTGGGCGCGCGTGGTCAGCGAGGCGCAACTCTGGGTCGACGTGCGCGCCGGCGAGCTGCCGGAGTACGTCCCCCCCTCATGGTCGAGGTGGTCACGTGGGCGCAGGACTCGGCGGACTGAGCCCGAACGCATGACAGCCCGCCGGTGGCGGGCTGTCGTGGTGTGGGAGCGC
>Ga0136610_1000034_pt1 | contig 25125 bp, 21 predicted proteins | sample AntDrymUQ1342206_2_FD_104804 | JGI IMG/M metagenome (GOLD analysis project Ga0136610, IMG submission 104804) | Polar desert sand microbial communities from Dry Valleys, Antarctica - metaG UQ134 (22.06) | ecosystem: Environmental > Terrestrial > Soil > Desert | place: Antarctica: Dry Valley...
CGCTGGCGACTGTCGGGCAGCTCGGGCCGCAGAACCGGCGGCTCGGGCGGCGGCTGGGCACAGTGGGCCTCGTGGTCCGAAACGCTAGCCATTCGGTCTCTCCTTTGTGCCTGGGACTCGTCTTCGCCGCTCGGGCCCGGTGGGCGCCGCGCCACGTGACGGTCTTACCACGAATGCGACCGCAACGTCAGACGAGCGCGTCCGGTGTCAGACGTTTCGCCTTCGTCGAGCCAACCTCAGCAGAGGCGCCATCGCATCAGCGCGGTGTTCACGGGTCCTGTCGGCTCCAGTCGCCCGCGCTCGCCAACCCGCAACCGCGGCTTGGCGGCCCGTCGAAACAGCCGCCATCGAATCCGATCCAGCGCGCGTGCGGGGCCGAACACGCTCGGCTCGCTCAGCGGCCAGACGTCGCAGCGTGCCGCCCGCGACCCGCTCGACTCGAGAATCCCGTTCACAGCTCGCCGCGCCGCTTCGTTCGCGCCCTCCACGGTCGCGAGGTCGGTGAAGGTGCGCACGTAGTCCGAGGCGAGGTAGAGAGTGGGGATGCGGGTGATGGCGTCGGGCCGATCGTCCCACGAGCCGGCGGTGTTGACCAGCAGCGGCTCGGCGTTCGTCGCGCCGCTCGGGTTGGGGAACTCGATCGCCGGGTCGAGGAGCCAGTCGATCTGGTTCCCGTCGTGCAGCTCCCGCTCGGGATCGTCGTTCAGATGGTCCTTGAGCTGGCCCCAGACCTTCCTGCTTGATCTCCTCGCGAGTGCATCGCGATGCCACCTTCCCGAAGCGCCGGCCGGGGCACTCCCAGTCCGAGACGTCGATCGACAGGATTCCCTCGACGCGCCCGTCGCCCATCGACTCGAGGTCGAAACCGGGCCAGAACTGCTGCTGGGAGATCGAGGTGAGCGCCCACTCAGCGAACTTGTCCTTGACACCCGCCGAGTGGTGAGGTAGGACTGGAGCACGCTCGTGGCTCAGACGAGCGGAACCACTGATGAGCAGTCATGCTCGCACCGCGGCGAACGGACGGGTGTCAGATGCACCCGCGCCGGATCCGTGCGATCCGGCCACGCGCTACACGCTCCGCCTCCTGCGCGGCTTCGACGTTCGGCGGCAGGACGAGGTCGTGACGCTGCCGATGAGCGCGCAGCGGCTCGTCGCGTTCCTCGCACTCCGCGGGCGGCCTCTCCATCGGCTCCACGTCGCGGGCACCCTCTGGACCGAGGCGAGCGAGGACCACGCGAACGCCTGCCTGCGCACGGCGCTCTGGCGGCTGAAGCGCCTCAGGGTGACGATGGTCGCCGCTACGAGTACGCACCTCGCCCTCTCCGACACCGTCGCCGTCGACGCACGCGACGCGGGAACGCGGGCGACGGAGATCCTCCACGGCGGCGACCGCGGCGAGGGCGCGGTCCACCCGCTCTCCGAAGCGGGTGAGCTGCTTCCTGACTGGTACGACGACTGGGTCCTGATCGAGCGCGAGCGGCTGCGCCAGCTCGTCCTGCGCGCGCTGGAGCGGCTGAGCTCCGAGGCGAGGGCGGCGGGCCGCTTCGCCGACGCGGCCGAGGCGGGGCTCGCCGCGGTCGCCCAGGAGCCTCTGCGCGAGAGCGCTCACCGCTTCGTCGTGGAGGCCCACCTCGCCGACGGCAATCCCGGCGAGGCGATGCGTCAGTACCGCCTCTTCGCCCGCCTGCTCGCAGGCCAGCTGGGGCTTGAGCCCTCGCCTCTGATGCGCGCCCTGCTCGGCCGCCTGCCGTTGGACGACTGATTCGGCGATCTCGGTGACGAGATGGTGACGCAGAGCGCGCAGAATGGCTGCCCACGGCCTGCGCTGACGTCCCCGACGAGTCGCCGGGCGCGTTCGGCGGCGGAACGGAGCGCACAGGCGTCGTCGTAATCCGCATCTGGCTCGAGGGCGGCGACGCACGACGGGGACTGCGAGCGCGGATCTCGCTGGTCCCGGACATCGAGCGCCGCGAGGAGGAGAGCCTCGCGGCGGGCAGCACCGAGGAGATTCTCGAGACCGTGCGCCGCTTCGTCCACGAGTTCGTCGGCTGAGTCCCCGGCGGTGACGTTCGCGTGACGCCCTGCCCACAGACTACGCAGCGCTAGCGACGATGTCCGCAAGGAGCGAGCAGCATGCCCGAGACCATCGTTCTCACGGCCGGCGCAGAGGTCGCCTCCGGCCCGACTGTCAAGGAGAGCCGGACCCTCACGGTCGACGCCTACGACAAGATCAGCGTCACGGTCCCCGACGGCACGACCAACCTCGAGGTCCAGCTCCAGCCCGGCGGCACCGGCAGCGTGCGCCTGCTGATCGTCAAGTCGAGTCACTACGGGGAGGCGCTCAAGTACACCGTCAACGCCGGCACGACCGACCACCCCCTCGACCAGCCGCATGTCCTGATCGGGAAGGGTGCCGTCGGCCTGCTCGGCTCCGAGCCGACGAAGCTCCTCTTCGACAACGCGCTCGGTGCCGGCAAGGACGCGCAGATTCAGATCCTCGTCGGTCGCGACGCGACCCCGTAAAGGAGGCCCAATGCCCGCAGAGCTCACATATCCGGGCGTCTACGTCGAGGAGCTGCCGAGCGGCGTCCGGCCGATCATCGGCGTCAGCACCTCGACGACCGCCTTCGTCGGAAGGGCCAGGAAGGGCCCCGTCGACGAGCCGGTCGTGATCCACAGCATCGCCGACCACGACCGCATCTTCGGCGGTCTCTGGGACGAGAGCCGGATGAGCTTCGCCGTCCGGCAGTACTTCCAGAACGAGGGCCGCGAGGCCGTGATCGTACGGGTCACGCGCGGAGTCGCGACCGAGGCGGCGGCGGCGACCTGGAGCCTGAGCGGCCCGGCAGGCGACCTCGATCTCGAGGCCTCGAGCCCCGGCACGTGGGGAGACGACATCACCGTCGCCGCCGACCACGACACCGTCGATCCCGCGACGCGCTTCAACCTAGTCGCCGTCGACACCGCGAGCGGCGACAGCGAGACGCTGCGCAACCTCTCGGTCGACCCGGCGGCGCCGACTTTCGTGACGAGGGTGCTGGAGCAGCGCTCCCGCTTCGTCCGCGTGGCCGAGGGCTCCACGGTGCCGGCCCAGCTCCCCGATGTCGCAGCCGCGACAGCGGGAACCGGCGGCGACGACGGCGGCGAGATCCGCGACGCCGACGTGATGCCGGCCTCCGGCCGTCAGGGCGTGCGCGCCCTCGACGCGACGGACATCTTCAACCTGCTCTGCCTCCCGCCGCTGACCGCGGAGACCGACGTCGACCCGGCGACCTTCCGGGATGCGGCGTCGTATCTGCGCTCGGCCACCCGGCGCGCCATGCTGATCGTGGACACGCCGTCGAGCGCCGACGACCCGCCCGCGGCGCAGGCATTCCAGACGACGCTCAACCTCGCCGACGAGAACGCGGCGCTCTTCTTCCCGCGGCTGCTCGCGGCGAACCCGCTCAAGGGCAATCTGATCGAGGAGTTCGCGCCCTGCGGAGCCGTTGCCGGGGCGTTCGCGCGCACCGACGCGACGAGAGGGGTCTGGAAGGCGCCGGCCGGAACCGAGGCGCGCATCGCCGGCGTCAGCGGGCTCTCCTACCTGCTGACCGACGACGAGAACGGCGACCTCAACCCGCTCGGCATCAACGCCCTGCGGACGTTTCCGCTGATCGGCACCGTGCTCTGGGGCTCGCGCACGCTGCGCGGAGCCGACGCGCTCGCCGACCAGTGGAAGTACATCCCGGTCCGGCGGATCGCGCTGTTCGTCGAGGAGACGCTCTACCGCGGGCTCAAGTGGGTCGTCTTCGAGCCGAACGACGAGCCGCTCTGGGCGCAGATCCGGCTCAACGTCGGCGCGTTCATGAACGGCCTCTTCCGCCAGGGCGCCTTTCAGGGGACGACGCCCGCGCAGGCCTACTTCGTCAAGTGCGACGCCGAGACCACGACGCAGGACGACATCGACCGCGGCGTGGTCAACATCGTCGTCGGGTTCGCGCCGCTCAAGCCGGCCGAGTTCGTCGTCCTGAAGATCCAGCAGATGGCCGGCCAGGTCGCAGCCTAAGTGGTCCACTAAGGAGGGAGACCGATGGCCCAGTTCAGTGTCAACGCCACCCGATTCGACCCGTACAAGAACTTCAAGTTCCGGGTCAGGTGGGACGGTCGCTACGTGGCCGGCGTGAGCAAGGTCGGCTCGCTGAAGCGGACGACGGAGCCCGTCAAGCACCGCGAGGGGGGCGACCCGAGCTCGAGCCGCAAGTCGCCCGGGCGCACCGAGTACGAGCCGATCTCGCTCGAGCGCGGCGTCACGCACGACACCGAGTTCGAGAGGTGGGCGAACAAGGTCTGGAACTTCGGCTCGGGCCTCGGCTCGGAGGTGTCGCTCCGGGACTTCCGCAAGGACATCATCATCGAGGCCTACAACGAGGCCGGCCAGCTCGCCCTCGCGTACAAGGTCTTCCGCTGCTGGGTCTCGGAGTTCCAGTCGCTGCCCGAGCTCGACGCGAACGCGAACGCCGTCGCGATCCAGTCGATCAAGCTCGAGAACGAGGGCTGGGAGCGCGACTACGACGTGACCGAGCCGACGGAGCCGAGCTTCACCGAGCCCGCGACCTAGTGCGCGAGCTCTCCGCTTCCGAGATCCTGGACGTCTGGGAGCGCGGCCGAGGCAGGACGCTCCCCGAGCGCGCCCTCGAGCTGGTTGCGGCGGGGGGGTACCCCGAGAGCCCGGAGCTGCTCTCCGTCGGCGAGCGGGACGCGCTGCTCGTCGCGCTGCGCCAGCTCACTCTCGGGGCCTCGCTCGCGGCGGTCGTCTCGTGCCCTTCGTGTGCCGAGTTGCTGGAGGTCGAGCTCGCGACTGCTGACCTGCGCGCGGAGCACGCGCCGTTGGGCGCCGAGCCGCTCGAGCTGGAGCTCGAGGGCAGGCGCGTACGGTTCCGCCTGCCGACGGCCGCCGACCTGGTTGCAGTCGCGAGCGCGGCAGACGTCGAGGAAGGGCGCGCGCTGCTGCTCGAGCGCTGCGTCCTCGACGGGGAGCTGACGCCCGAGAGCGCGGAGACCCTGGCCGCGCGGATGGCGGAGGCCGATCCCGGCGCGCGGGTCGAGTTCGAGCTCGCCTGTCCCGGTTGCGGGGAGGAGTGGAGCGCGCCGTTCGACATCGCGTCGTTCTTCTGGGCGGAGGTCGAGGCGTGCGCGCGCCGCGTGGTTCGTGACGTGCACGCGCTGGCGTCGGCGTACGGGTGGCGCGAGAGCGACGTGCTCGCGCTGAGCGCCGAGCGCCGCGAGGCCTACCTGGAGCTCGTCGGCGCGTGAGCGACTTTCTGCGTGACCTCGTGGGTCGGACGCTCGGCGCGCACGACGTCGTCCGGCCGCGGCTCGCCTCGACCTTCGAGTCGGGCGGGATCGCGCCGCCGCCCGTACCGATGGAGCCGCTCGAGGTAGAGGTGGCAAGGCAGGCGCTCTCACCGCCGCCGACGGTGCGCCGCTCGGTCGCAGCCGTACCGCGCGAGGTCGCGCCGGCGCAGCGGGAGAGCTCTCCGGCCCAGCCGCCGCCTGCGAAGTCCGCCGCGAGCTCGACGACGCTTCCGCAGCGCGTCGAGGAGGGCGCCGCTTCGGCCGCCGGGCCCGCGCCGCGCGGGGCCCCGGTCGCGGCCGTGCCGGAGCCGCGGGGCACCGAACCGGCAGCGCGCGCAGCCGTGGACGTACCCTCCGTGAGCGAACCCGCGCGGCCTCCGGCGCAGGTGCCGGGCCGGAGTGCGCCCTCGCCACGAGCCGCGCCTGTGCCCGAGCCGTCGGCGGCGACGCAGCCGCCCGGCCCGGCAACGGCGCGCGCCCGCGTGGTCAAGACCCGTGTCGTCGAGCGCCGCGGAGAGACCCCGAGCCGAGCGGCGGAGCTCCCCGAGGCGTCCGAGCGCGCGCGCCCCACCGTCGAGTCCGCCGCAGGCGCTCCCGAGGTCGAATCCGCCGAGCCGGTCGTCCACGTCCACATCGGCCGGATCGAGGTGCGCACGCCGGCCGCTGCGCAGCGGCCGCGGGCGCCGCGCCCGCGCGAGCCGCGGCTATCCCTCGACGACTACCTCGCGCAGTCCCGACAGGGCCGCCGGTGAGCAACTCGCTCGCGATCGCGACGACGACGGTGGTCCTCGGCGACGTCGTCCAGAGCGGGCTCGGCGCGGTGACCGGCGCGAACGTGACCAACGTGCGGCCCGGCGAGAAGGAGAACGGCGCGCTCTCGCCCGAGGCCAACGTATTCCTCTACCAGGTGACGCCGAACGCGGCGCTGCGCAACGCCGACCTTCCGACCCGGACGGCGAACGGCGTCCTCCGGCGGCGGCCACAGCTCGGGCTCGACCTCCAGTACCTGATCTCCTTCTACGGCGACGAGGCGATCCTCGAGCCGCAACGGCTCCTCGGCGGTGCCGTGAGCGCGCTGCACGCTCGGCCGGTGGTCACGGGTAGCGCGATCCAGGCGATCCTCGACGCGTCGGCCGTTGCGGACCCGACCGACCCTCGCCGGTACCTGGGTGACACGGACCTGAACGAGCAGGTCGAGCGGGTGAGCCTCACGCCCCTGGCGCTGAACCTCGAGGAGCTCTCGAAGCTGTGGTCGACCTTCTTCCACGTCCCGTACGCGCTCTCGGTCGCCTACGAGGCGAGCGTCGTCCTCGTCGAGGCCCAGGTGACGCCGAAGCCGGCCCTGCCGGTTCGCCTCGGCAACGTCTACGTCCTGCCGATCGAGCGGCCGCTCGTCGAGAGCGTCGCCACCGAGACGGGGCCGGACGAGCCGATCCTGGCGGGGACGACGATCGTGGTGCGCGGCGCGCGCCTCCGCGGCGAGTTGACCCGGCTCCGGGTCGGCGAGACGATCATCGAGCCGGCCGTCGAGGAAGTGGGCGAGACCGAGATCCGGGCGACGCTCGAGCCGCCGCTCTTCCCGCCGGGGACGCTGCGCGCCGGCGTCCAGGGCGCGCAGGTGGTGCACCTGCTCGAGCTGGGGACGCCGTCGGCGCCGCACCGGGGCTTCGAGTCGAACGTCGCGCCGTTCGTTCTGCGTCCAACGCTGACGTCGACCAGCGTGACGAACGTGATTGGGAGCGGCACGGCGCCGCGCTCGGCCACGGTCACGGTGGTCGCCGACCCGCCGATCGGCAAGGGCCAGCGCGTTGTGCTTCTCCTCGACGAGGTCGCAGGCGGCGCGTCGCATTCGTTCAGGGCGCCGACTCGGGGCTCGGACGCCGATCCGGTCGGGATCCTCGTGGAGAATGTCACGGTCGGCACGTATCTCGTGCACGTCCAGGTGGACGGCGCCGAGACCCTGCTCGAGGTCGAGACAACGCCCGGCCCCGACCTGGGCCGCTTCGTCAGCCCAACCCTCACCATCCCGTGAGCGAGACGCGAGCGCACTGGCACGAGACCAACCAGCGACTGCTCGTGGCCGAGGTCGACCGCGTTCGAGGGCTCCTCGACGCGCACGCGAGCGGCGACCGCGGCCCCTCGCTGCGCGAGGCAGGTTCCGCGCCCGCGCTCGAGGCACTGTGCCGTGCGTTCGAGCTCTCGGCGTTCGAGCGCGACATCCTGGTCATGTGCGCCGCGATGGAGCTCGACGGAAGCTTCGCTGCAACCTGCGCTGCCGCCCAAGGCGATCCCTCGCGCGGCTACCCGACGTTCGGGCTCGCGCTTGCGGCGCTTCCCGGAGCGCACTGGAGTGCGCTTGCACCGGGCGGTGCGCTCCGCAGCTGGCGCCTGGTCGAGGTCGCCCCGGGTGAGCTCCTGACGGCCGGCTGGCTGCGCATCGACGAGGCCGTCCTGCACTTCCTGGCCGGCGTGTTCTCGGTGGACGAGCGCGTCGAGGGGCTGGTCGAGCCGGTCGAGCCGCCGGGCGAGCTGCCGCCGTCGCACGTGGCGGTCGCCGCTCGGCTCGCCGAGCTCTGGTCGCAGCAGGAGGACGGGGGCACGCCCCTCGTGCACCTCGGCGGGCGTGACGCAACCGGACGTCGCGCCGTTTCTGCAGCTGCGGCGGCGCGATGTGGCCTGACGCTCTGCGCGCTCCGCGCCGGCGACCTCCCTTCGGACCCCGCTGACCGCCACGCGCTCGCACGCCTCTGGGAGCGGCAGGCAGTCCTCGGGCGCAGCGCGCTCCTCGTCGAGAGCGACGACGCCGACGGAGTCGAGGCGGGACGGCTCGCGCTCGCCTTCGCCGAGCAGGTCGGCTCGTCCACGGCGCTGGCGGGGGGCGAGCCGCCACCGGCGTCCCGGCCGCTCGTCCGGCTGGAGGTCGAAACGCCGACCTCGACCGAGCAGCAGGACCTGTGGCGGCGCGCGTTCGGGCCGGCCCACCTCAACGGCGCGCTCGAACAGGTCGTGGGCCAGTTCGACCTGGCAAGGGACGAGATCGAGGCTGCCGAGACCGAGGCCCGCGCCCGCGAGGCGCGGGGAGCCGTCGCCGCCGAGGCGCTCTGGGACGCGTGCCGCGCCCAGGCGAGGCCGCGTCTCGACGACCTCGCGCAGCGGATCGAGCCGGCGGGAGCCTCGGAGGATCTCGTCCTGCCCGAGACCGAGCGGCGGACACTGCGCGAGCTCCTTCTGCACGTGCGCCACCGCATCCTCGTGCATGAGCGCTGGGGGTTCTCCGACAAGGACCGGCGGGGCCTCGGAGTGAGCGCGCTCTTCCTGGGGCCGAGCGGGACCGGCAAGACGATGGCCGCGGAGGTGCTGGCCGGCCAGCTGCGGCTCGACCTCTACCGGATCGACCTCTCGGCCGTCGTCTCCAAGTACATCGGCGAGACCGAGAAGAACCTGCGGCGCGTGTTCGACGCGGCCGAGCGGGGCGGGGCGGTCCTCCTCTTCGACGAAGCCGACGCCCTCTTCGGCAAGCGCAGCGAGGTCAAGGACAGCCACGACCGCTACGCGAACATCGAGGTCGGCTACCTCCTGCAGCGGATGGAGGCCTACCGGGGCCTCGCGATCCTCACCACGAACGCGAAGAACGCGCTCGACCCTGCGTTCTTGCGCCGCATCCGCTTCGTCGTGCAGTTCCCGCGGCCCGAGACCGCCGCACGGAGGCAGATCTGGCGCCGGACCTTCCCCGAGCGTACCCCGACTCACGCCCTCGACTTCGAAGCGCTCGGGCGGCTGGACGTCACCGGCGGCGCCATCCGCAACATCGCGCTTCGGGCTGCGTTCCTGGCCGCGGACGCCGGTGCGCCCGTCGGGATGACGCAGCTCGCGGAGGCCGCCCGGAGCGAGTGCGCGAAGCTCGAGCGCCCGGTCGGCGAGGCCGAGATCCGAGGGTGGACGTGACGCCGCGGCGGATCGAGGTCGAGATCGGTGCGCTTGTCGTCGACGATCCGGCGCTGGCTCGCGCCGACATGGCCGCGGTGCTCGAGCGGGAGATCGGGGAGCTCGTCCGGGCTCACGGACAACCGCGCGCGTCGCGGATCGGCGACGGCTCGCCCCGCTCCCCGGCCCTCGCCCCTCGGACTCCTCGGTCGACCTTGCCCGCGATCGCCCGGGAGATCTACGAAAGGCTGGGGGAATGACCGGGGCCGCCCCCGTCCTGACGGAGCCGCCGAAGCCCGTGGCGTCCCGCGCGCAGCAGCCCGCAGGGACGCCGGGGTCGCAGCGCCGGTGCGGCTGCGGCGGGCTCGTGGGCCCGGACAGGATGTGTGCCCGTTGTCGGTCGCGGCGCTTGGCGCTCCGGCGCACACCGGCCGGCCCGTCGCGACGGTCGGCTCCCCCGATCGTCCACGACGTCCTGCGCTCGCCGGGGCGACGGCTGGAGCCGTCGGCGCGCGGCGCCTTCGAGGCTCGGCTGGGCCACGACTTCGGTCACGTCCGCGTCCACACCGACGAGCGCGCCGGCGACTCGGCGGACGCGGTCGGGGCGCACGCGTACACGGTCGGGAGCCACGTGGTCTTCGGCCGCGGCGCGTACGCACCGAGGACGCCGGCCGGACAGAGGCTCCTGGCCCACGAGCTCGTGCACGTGCTCCAGCACGGGCGCGCGTCGTCGCAGATCCCGGCCGAGCTTCCTGTCGGCCGCGTCGACGACGACGCCGAGCGCGAGGCCGATCGGCTCGCCGTGTCCCCGCAGCCTCGAGGTGCATCCGTCTCCAGCCGGCCGACGGCGCTCCGCGGCGCCTTCACCACTCCGCAGACGGTGGGCGAGAGGCGCGCGAGCGCTCTCCCGAAAGAGAGGCGCAGCGAGGAGACCGTCCGCGTGCACGTGACCCGAAGTCTCGAGCCGTGCCCGTGCTCGCGCATCGAGGACACCCGCGAAGGGATCTTCTACAACCCAGACCTCGACAACCTCGCCATCGCCTACCGGCACTGCCGCGGCCGCAGGACGACGGACGTCTACGGACGACTCGAATCGGATGCCTCGTCGTTCCTGTCCGGCACCGCGCCGCCGGTTGGGACCGCGCGCGCCGGCATCGACGTCAACGTCGTCGGTCGCGTGGTGGGCGGCCGGGTGGTCGTCGAGGCCATCGGCACGAACGTCGGGGGAGCGGGCATCGGCGGCCGCGCCCAGATCGTCTTCCAGGGAGGCGAGTGGCGGGTCTTCCTCGAGCCCCAGTTCCTCCGGCGGCTCGGGGCCGCCGGCGGCGCCGGGGCGAGCGAGCTCGAGGTCTCGCTCGGCGGGCGACTCGGGCCCGTATCGGCCCGCGTCGACGTTCGCGCCCTGCTCGACCCGTCGCCGACCGTGCGCGGGACGGCGTGCCTCCCGGGGCCGGGCGGCACATCGGTCTGCGGCTTCGGCGAAACGGGGCCCGGCGGCGGCGTTACCGTCGGCGGCAGCGTCGGCGGCAGCGTCGGCGGGCCCGAGGTCAGGCGCGAGGAAGACTGCGCCTACTGCCTCTGCCCGGCGCCCGCGCGCGTGTACACATGTGTCGAGGACGTCCTTCCGCGCCGCGAGAAGCGTCTCGTCCCGGTCGAGCGCGACCAGGAGCTCCGTTACTACTTCGGCTACAACGCGACGGCCCCGTCGGAGGAGGCGGCGCTGCGAACGTCGTCCGACGCGAGCCTGGGCACGGCGGCCACACAGCTCGGCGCCGGTGGCAGCGCGATCTTCATCACCGGCTACGCATCACCGGAAGGCACCGAGCGCTACAACGCGGGGCTGTCCGAGCGACGGGGGATCAGGCTCCGCGACCTACTCGCAGGTCGGGTCGGCCCCGAGGTGTCGCTGCCGGAGCCCTCCGGCGGCGGCGAGCTGCTCGGCGCGAGGCCGCGTCCGACGCCGTCGAGCCGGCTCGACGAGCTGATCGTACCCATGGGCTTCCGTTCCGCCGAGGACCTTTCCGTACTGCTGCTCGGCGAGGCGATCCCGCGCGCCGAGCTCCGGGACCAGTTCGTTTCGCTCTTGACGGCGCTCGACACCCCAGAGGACCGCCTCGCCCTGTTCGGGCTCGCGACGTCGGACCCGATCGCTGCGGGAGTGCACGCCGCGGTCGAGGAGTTCCTCCGCGCCCGTGGCCGTGGCGGACGCCCGTGGGAGCGCGTGTTCCGGCTGCTGCGGTACGCCGTCGTCCGCGTCCGGCGGACGGAGATCGAAAAGCAGGTGACCACGATCGACCATGCCGACCCGCTCAGCAGGCTCACGGAGGCTGACTGCCGTCCGCACGCCGCGAAGGCCGAACGGTCCGGGCTGTTCGGGCCGATCGACACGAGCGCGCTGCGACCGAGCTGGAGCGCGAGCGAGCTCGACCGGGACTGCGGGTTTGGGCCGAGCACCGATGATCTCCGCCGCGGCTGTGCCTACGAGCTGCCCTCGAGGGCAGCTCGTCGGGGGACCTCGGCCCCCGACTTCGCGCCGCGCGAGGTGGGACGATGACCACGGCGCTGCGCGAGCGCAGCCGGGCGCCCGCGCCGGTGGGTCACGCGGGCGCGCGGCGGTGCGCCTGCGGCGGGACGGTGGGGCCGAGGGGCGAGTGCGACGCGTGCAGGCAGCGCCGACTCGCCGCAACCGGGAGGTCGGGCACCCCCGAGCGTCCGCCGGGCGCCGGCGCAGCCCTGCCGGCCATGCCGACGAGCGGCCTCCGCGGCCACGACTTCGCGCGCGTCAGCGTCGAGAAGCAGCCCGGCGTCGCCCATGGCCCCGGCGGCACGAACAAGTTCGCGGACTGCCCGACGGCGTGGAAGACGAATGCGGACGCGGCCGCCCGGCTCGGAGCCACATGGGTCGCGAACGCGATCACCGGCCTCTCCAGCCTCCCCACCCCGATCCCGGCGCCGGTCGCGGCGCTTCTCAATCGCCACTTCCACACGACATACGACAAGGACATCCGCAAGATCGTGGGCCACTACCGGCAGATCGACTCCGCGATCAACTCGGCGATCGATTTCGAGTGCGAGACCGAGTGCGACAAGAACGTGCACGCGTACGTCTACTCGGTCTGGACCAATGTCCACCTGTGCCCGCTCTGGTTCAAGGCCGCGCGAAGCTCGCGTGCGAACACGATCGTGCACGAGCTCGCCCACGACGCCGCCGGCCGCGACGACGAGGCCTACATCTGGGAGCCGAAGTACAAGACGCTGTCGGTCGACGACGCGATCGACAACGCGGACTCGTACTCGCACTTCGCGGAGGAGGCGGCCGGGCCGTGACCTCCTTCCCCGGGTCGCCGCGGGTGCTCAAGGGCGCGATCGTCGCCGTCCATCCGCTCAACCCGCTCGCCAGTGTCGTCGTCTTCCAGTACAACCCCGAGTCGCTCGAGCGGACGATCCGGCCCAAGGTCGCCGGCGAAGGCGCGGCCCAGGGCGAGGCGCTGCGGCTCTCCGGGCCGCCCGAGGAGTCGATCTCAGTCGACATCGAGCTCGACGCGACCGACGGGCTCGAGACGGGCGACGCGATCACCGTCGCCCACGGCGTCGGGGCGTCCCTCGCCGCACTGGAGATGCTCGTCTACCCGAGGAGCGCGCTCGTGATCGCCAACGAGATCCTCGCGCGCGTAGGGATCATCGAGGTGATCCCGCCCGAGATGCCGCTGACGCTGTTCGTCTGGGGGCCCAAGCGGGTGCTCCCGGTGCGGATCACGGACTTCACGATCACCGAGCAGAGCTTCGACCCGGCGCTGAACCCGATCCTCGCCAAGGTCCATCTGGGCCTGCGCGTCCTCAGCTACCAGGACCTCGGGGTCGCGAGCGTCGGCGGCGCGCTCTCGCTGGCCCACCAGGTGTCGAAGGAAGTGACGGCGACGATCGCGGGCGCCGGCACGCTCGCCGCGACCGGGACGTAGGCGTGTTCGAGCCGTCCAGCCGCTACTCCGGGCTCGAGGCCGCCGAGCTCACCGTGCTCGACGCCGCCGGCGAGCCGCGCGTGGTCGCCTACGTGCGCCGCAGGTTCGTCCCCGGCGCGCCGCCCACCGCGACGCTCGTCTCGCACACGGTCATCCAGGGCGACCGACTCGACCATCTCGGCGCCCGCTACCTCGGCGACCCGACGCAGTTCTGGCGCATCTGCGACGCGAACGGCGTCCTGCGTCCGCAGGAGCTCGTCGAGGAGCCAGGCCGGCGCGTCGACATCCCGCTCCCCGGAGGGCTCTAGCCCGTGCTCACCAGCATTCTCGGCGTCCGCCTCGTGCTCCTCGTGGGCGAGACGATCCCGCGGCCGCCGCCGCCGGAGCTGGCGCTGGCACTCCGCCACGTGGAGGTGACCAACGACGACCGCGCGGGGGACGGCTTCCAGCTCCGCTTCGCCGTCGGCAAGGACGCGGTGATCGACTCGAGCCTGCTCACGAGCGGCGTCGTGGACCCGATGCGCCGGGTCGTCCTCGGCGTGCTCTTCGGCGTCCTCCCTGAGGTCCTGATCGACGGCGTCGTCACGCGCCACGAGCTCTCGCCCGGCGACGAGCCCGGGACCTCCACCCTGACCGTCACCGGCCGCGACCTGAGCCAGCTCTTCGACCTCGAGGAGCGCAGGGAGGAGTACCCGAACCAGCCCGATTCCGTGATCGCGACCCGGGTCATCGCCCGCTACGCGAGGTACGGGGTGATCCCGAGCCCCGCGCCGACGGCCGACTTCCCGATCCAGCTCGAGCGGATCCCGCGCCAGCACGAGACGGACCTCGCCTTCCTCATCCGCATCGCCCGCCGAAACGGCTTCGTCTTCTACGTCGAGCCGCTCACGCTCGGCGCCTCGACCGCCTATCTCGGGCCCGAGAACCGGCTCGGGCTGCCGCAGCCGGCGCTGAGCGTGGACATGGGCGCCGCCACGACCGCGCGCGAGGTCAGCTTCTCCCAGGACGGGCTGGCTCCCGTCGGCGTGCAGGGGAGCTTCGTCGAGCCCTTCACGAAGATGAGCCTGCCGCTCCCGCAGCTGCCGTCGCTGAAGGTCCCGCCGCTCGCGCTCTCGCCGACGCCTCCCGCGCGCACGGTGCTCACGCGCGACACCGCGCAGCGCAACCCGGCGCAGGCGGCGCTCGCAGGGCTCGCGGCCGCCACGAACGCGCCCGACTCGGTATCGGCGAGCGGGACGGTCGACACGGCGCGCTACGGCCATGCCCTCCGGGCGCGCCGGCTCGTCGGCGTCCGCGGGGCCGGCCTCTCCTACGACGGCTTCTACTACGTCCGCCGCGTCACCCACACGATCGAGCCCGGCAGCTACACGCAACAGTTCGGGCTGAGCCGCGAGGGCACCGGCTCGCTGACGCCGGCGGTGGTCCCGTGAGCGAGTTCTTCGGCAAGTACCGCGGCGTCGTGAGCGACAACAAGGACCCGTGCATGATCGGCCGGGTGCGCGCTCGCGTGCCCGACGTGACCGGCGAAGCGGAGAGCGGCTGGGCCATGCCGTGCGCGCCGTTCGGCGGGTCGGCGACCGGCTTCTTCGCCGTGCCCGCGGAGGGTGCGGGCGTCTGGATCGAGTTCGAGCACGGCGATCCCGAATACCCGATCTACGCCGGCTGCTGGTGGGGAACCGAGGCGGAGATGCCGCCGGCCCTGCTCGTCCCCCCCCCTCCGCGCCCGTGGAAGAAGGTGATGATCCGCACCGAGGGCGGTCACTCGGTCCTCCTCGACGACACGCCCGGGACCGGGGGGATCACGCTCGAGACCTCCGAGGGCGGGAAGATCGCGGTTACCGGGAGCGGGATCGAGATCACGAACGGCAAGGGCGCGACGGTGAAGCTCACCGGCCCGAAGGTCTCCGTCAACAACGGCGCGCTGGACGTGACCTAAGGCATGCCTGGGTTCCTCCTCCACGCCGGCGCCACGGTTCTGTGCACGCACGCGGGTCAGGCGCTGCCGACGGTGACCAACCCGCGCGTGCTCCTCTCGGGCCAGCCCGTGACGACGCAGCCGAACCCGTACACCGTCACCGGCTGCCCGTTCGTGCCGCCTGGAAACGGCCCGTGCGTGACCGCCCAGTGGGTGGTCGGGGCGCTGCGCGTCCTCGCCGGCGGACAGCCCGTGCTCCTCCAGTCGAGCGTCGCCGTCTGCGCGCCCACCGGGACGCCGCTCAACATCCTCCTCACCCAGACGCGCGTGCAGGGGGCCTGAGGGGTGGACCTCGACTTCCCCTACCGGCTCGACGCGCGGGGTCGCACCGCGGAGGTGGACGACGACGCCCACGTGCGCGACCTGATCGAGCAGGTGCTCTTCACCGCGCCGGGCGAGCGCGTGAACCGGCCGACGTTCGGGAGCGGACTGCTCGGCCTGGTCTTCGAACCGAACGCCGAGGCGCTCGCGGCCGCGAGCGAGCACACCGTCCAGGGCGCGCTCCAGCTCTGGCTCGGCGACGTGATCGTCGTCGAGGGCGTCGACGTCGCGAGCGAGGACAGCCGGCTCGAGGTGACGGTCCGCTACGTCCTGCGCCGCACGCAGGAGCAGCGCATCGCGACCCTCGTCAGGGAGTCGCCTTGACGGCCGGGCTCGTCTACCTGTGCTGCGAGGACCGGCGGCGGGCCGAGCTGCGCGAGCTCGGCGCCACGCTCAACGGCATCGACTTCCTCGAGGTCGTCGACACCGGCGCGCCCCCGGCCGACCGCCAGCGCGTTCTCCGTGTCAACTTCGTTCGGCCGCCCGCGGGCCTGACGATCTCCGAGCAGAACGTCCGGATCGGCGGCGGCGAGCGGATCCGCGAGATTCCGGTGGACGACGCGAGCTTCGACGACGAGGTGCTCGTCGTCCGCGTCGCCACCCGCGGCGACTTCTCCACGTACACGCTGCGCCTGGTCGAGCCGGACGGGTCGCCGCTCGCCGGCCTCGACCCGCTCCTGTCGTCGGTCGACTTCTCGTTCAAGGTCGAGTGCCCGACTGACTTCGACTGCCGCCCGGTTTGCGCCTGCCCGCCCGAGCCGCGCGACGAACCGGCGATCGACTACCTGGCCAAGGACTACGAGAGCTTCCGCCGGCTGATGCTCGACCGCCTCGCGCTCGTGGCCCCCGAGTGGAGCGAGCGCAACCCGGCCGACCTCGGCGTCGCGCTCGTCGAGCTCGTCGCCTACGCCGCCGACTACCTCAGCTATGAGCAGGACGCCGTCTCGACCGAGGTCTACCTCGGGACGGCGCGCCGCCGCGTCTCGATCCGCCGGCACGCGACCCTGCTCGACTACCCGATGCACGACGGCTGCAACGCCCGGGTCTTCGTCCATCTGCGCGCCAAGGGCGAGTCCGCGGTGACCCTGCCGGCGAAGCGGCGCCTCCTGACCGAGCTGCCCGGCCGCGACCCCGTGCTCGACTCGGTCGCCTACGAGGGTGCGCTCGACGAGCGGCCCGAGGTCTTCGAGACGATGCACGACGTCACGATCCGAGCCGAGCACGACGAGCTCGCCCTCTACGCCTGGGGCGAGCGCGAGTGCTGTCTCCCCGAGGGCGCGACGCGGGCGACGCTCGCCGGCCACTGGCCGGAGCTCGGTGAGGGCGACCTGCTCCTGTTCGAGGAGGTGATCGGCCCGCGCACCGGCGAGGAGGCGGACGCTGACCCGCTGCGCCGCCACGTGGTCCGCCTCTCGGAGCAGCCACGCCTGCTCGAGGATCCGCTCTTCGCCGACCCCGAGGACGACACCCAGAGGCAGCGCGTCACGGAGATCGCCTGGGGCGTCGAGGACGCTCTCACGTTCCCGTTCTGCCTCTCGGCGCGCACCGACGCCGAGCACGGCCGCCGCTACGTCGACGGCGTCACCGTCGCCCGCGGCAACCTCGTCCTCGCCGACCACGGCCGCACGGTCGCGGGCGAGGAGCCGCTCGGGGCGCCGCTGCCGCCGCGCCCGGGGCCGGAGCGGGACGCGTGCGAGCGCTGCGGCGGCGCGGTCGTCGTGACCGTGCCCGCGCGGTTCGCGCCGCGGCTGGCCGGCGCGCCGCTCACGCAGGCCGCGCGCGTCGCCCGCACCGCCGTAGTCGACGGCCGCCGCCAGCGCCTCTTCTTCGACCCGGAGGCCTCGGCCACCGGGGCGATCAGATGGGAGCTGGCGCGCGTGCTGCCGGTCGTCTCGCTGCGGGACGAGGACGGGAGGCGCTGGCTGCCGCAGCGCGACCTGCTCTCGAGCGACGCCTTCGCGCCCGAGTTCGTGGCGGAGGTCGACGATGCGGGGCGCGCGACGCTGCGGTTCGGCGACGGCGAGCACGGGGAGCGCCCCGCTCCGCGTGTCGACCTCCATGCGACCTACCGGATCGGCAGCGGCGCGCGCGGGAACGTTGGAGCCGGCGCGATTCACCACGTCGTGGTCGACGATCCGGGGCTCGCGGACGCGGTCGAGTCGCTCCGCAACCCGCTCCCCGCGCGCGGCGGCACCAATCCGGAGAGCCTCGAGCGCGTGCGCCTCGACGCGCCGGCGGCGTTTCGGACGCTCGAGCGCGCGGTCACGCCAGAGGACTACGCGACCCTTGCCGAGCGGCACGCGGAGGTACAGCGGGCGCAGGCGACGGTCCGCTGGACTGGGTCGTGGCGGACCGTCTACCTCACTGTCGACCGGCTGGGCGCGCGGCCCGTCGACGCCGACTTCGAGGCCCGGTTGCGCGCGCACCTCGAGCGCTACCGGATGGCAGGTCACGACCTCGAGATCGACGGGCCGCGGTTCGTCGCGCTCGAACTCGAGCTCGAGACCTGCGTCGAGCCCGGCTACTTCCGCAGCGACGTGGCGATCGCCTTGCTTGAGGCACTCGGCAGCCGCACGCTGCCCGACGGCCGCCGCGGCTACTTCCACCCGGACAGCTTGACCTTCGGACAGCCCGTCTTCCTCAGCCCGATCGTCGCCACGGCGGCCGCCGTACCGGGCGTCCGCGACGTCCGCGTGATCACGTTCGAGCGCCTCGGCGTGCCGAGCCGCAAGCCGGTCGACGAAGGCAAGCTCCCGATCGACCGGCTCGAGATCGCGCGGCTGGACAACGACCCGAGCTTCCCCGAGCGCGGCGTCCTCCGCCTGACCCTGGCGGGCGGGCGATGAGCGTTCCGCTAGACGCCACGCTGCGCGGCCTCGACGACTGCAGCTGCACCGGCATCCAGGGGCAGACGCCCGAGCCGGTCGAGAACCGCCCGGGGCTGCCGGCGATCGCCTACCGCGTGGGGACGCACTCGACCTTCCTCGCCAGCCTGCTCGCGGGCCTCTCGACAGCCGACCGACCGCGCCTGAGGAGGCTGAGCACGCGCGAGCCGGAGGACTTCACGATCGCGTTCCTCGACGCCGTCGCGACGACCGCCGGCGTGCTGACCTTCTACCAGGAGCGGATCGCGAACGAGTCGTACCTTCGCACCGCCACCGAGCGCCGGTCCGTGCTCGAGCTCGCGCGCGCGATTGGCTACGAGCTCGGTCCGGGCGTCGCGGCCGAGACTGTGCTCGCCTTCACGATCGAGGGCGCGGTGGGGGCACCGCCGGTGGCCGAGGTCGGCGCGCAGACGAGGGTGCAGAGCGTGCCCGGGCCGGGCGAGCGCCCGCAGACCTTCGAGACGGTCGAGGCGATCGAGGCGCGGCCGGAGTGGAACGAGCTCGTGGCGCGACGGACCGAGCCGATCGCGCCGTTCCCCAGTCAGACCGAGGCCCACCTCGCCGGGGTCGCGACGGGCCTCGAGCCGGGCGACGCGTTCGTGATCGTCGGTGACGAGCGGGTCCGCAGCGAGAGCAACCAGGAGTGGGACTTCCGCTTCGTCGAGAAGGTCGAGCCCGATCACGAGCGCGGGGTCACGCGCGTGAGGTGGACGCCGGGACTCGGGGCGGACGACGGCGGGGTGGACCCGGCGAGCGAGAGCCCGCGCTTCCACGCGCTGCGAACGAAGGCGACGTTGTTCGGCTCGACGGCGCCCGACTGGCGGACCCTCCCGGATGCGATCCGCGATCGCTACCTCCCGGCGGGGCGGTCGAGCGCCACCGACACGAGCACCGAATGGCCGGGGCTGACCATCTCGGCGATCGCGGGCGAGGCGGGCGTCGTCCACCTCGACGGCCTGCACCGAGAGATCCTCGCGGGAAGCTGGCTCGTGATCGGCCGCCGCGGCTACGAGGAGCTCTTCGACGTCGTCGAGGTGGACGAGTCCGCGCGGCGGGGGTTCGGGATCGCCGCCAAGACGGCGCGCGTCGAGTTGCGCGGCGAGCATCTCCACTTCTTCGACGAGAACGTCCGTGACGCGATCGTCTACGCCGTGAGCGAGGAGATCGAGCTGGCCGAGAGCCCGATCGCCTCAGCGGTGGCCGGCGATGTGATCGACCTCGATCGGGTCGTCCCCCCGCTGCCGCCGGGGCGCCTGGTCGTCGTCACGGGCCGGCCGGCCGGGTCGGAGGGGGACGCGCCGCTGGTGACCGAGCTGGCAACGGCCGAGTCGACGGAGGAGGTCGGCGACGTCACCCGGCTGCACCTGGCCGAGGACCTCTCGCGCTCCTACGAGCGCGGGAGCGTGCGGGTCGCGGCGAACGTCGCGCGCGCGACGCACGGCGAGTCCACGGCCGAGCCGATCGGGAGCGGCGACGCCTCGCAGCCGTTCGAGCGGTTCGAGCTGCGCGAGTCGCCGCTGACGCAAGTTTACGCCGACGCCCCCCCGGGCCGCCGTTCAACGCTCGAGGTCCGGATCGACGGCCTGCTCTGGGACGAGGTGCCGACGCTGTTCGGCCGCGGCCCGCGCGAGCGCGTCCACACGATCCGCATCGACGACGAGGGGAAGACGGCGGTGCAGCTCGGCGACGGGCGGACCGGCGCGCGGGCACCGACCGGGAGCGAGAACGTCCAGGCCTCCTACCGCAAGGGGCTCGGCCGCGAGGGCAACCTCGACGCCGGCAAGCTGACCCTTCTCGTTGCGCGTCCGCTCGGCGTGCGCAGCGTGACCAACCTCCTGCCGTCGACCGGCGGGAGCGACCCGGAGGCGCTCGCCGACGCGCGCGCGAACGCGCCGCTGACGGTGCTCACGCTCGGCCGGATCGTCTCGCTCGAGGACTACGCCGACTTCGCCCGCGCGTTCGAGGGCGTGGCGAAGGCGCACGCGACGTGGGTCTGGGGGCAGGGCGGACGCGAGGTGCTGCTAACCGTGGCGGGGACCGACGGTGACGCCATCCCGGCGGATGGCCCGGTGCACCAGAGGCTGCTGAGCGCGATCGTGAAGGCCGGCGACCCGGGTGTGTCCCTGACCGTGCGCTCGTACGAACCGGTTCCGTTCCGTCTCGCCGCGACGATCGAGCGCGACGAAGCCCTCCTGGTCGAGCAGGTGCTCGCCGACGTGGAGGCCGCGCTCGGCGCTCACTTCTCGTTCACGGCACGGTCGTTCGGCCAGCCCGTGCCGCTCAGCGAGGTCCTCGCCGTCCTGCACGGCGTCCGCGGCGTCGTGTCGGTCGACGTGAACGGCCTCTACACCGCGACGACGCCCGAGCTGCGGCAGCGACTGGACGCGCTGGTGCCCGCGCCGGGTGGCGATGCGGCGAGCGCCGAGCCGGCGCAGCTGCTGACAATCGAGCTGCGGCCCGGCGACGTCGAGGTGATCGGATGAGCTTCACCGCCGAGCGCCTGGTTCAGCTCCTGCCGGCCGTCTACGGCCTCCGCGACGGCGACGACGGCCCCCTCCACGAGCTGCTCGACCTCGTCGCCGGCCAGCTTGCCGTGCTCGAGGACGGACTCGGGCAGCTCTACGACGACCAGTTCGTCGAGACCGCGGCGCCGTGGGTGCTTCCCTACCTCGGCGACCTGCTCGGGATCACCGGCCTGCCGCCGTCGCCGCTCACGCCGCGCGCCGAGGTCGCGCACACGATCGCCCACCGCCGCCGCAAGGGCACGGCGGCGATCCTCGAGCAACTCGCGCGCGACGTCACGGGCCTGCCCGCTCGGGCGGTCGAGCTCTTCGAGCTGCTCGGCGCGACCCAGCACCTCAACCACCTGCGACCCGAGTGCCCGAGCTTCCTCCCGCTCGGCGACACCCTGCGTCTGGAGGAGCTCGGCGGCCCGTTCGAGCGGATCGCGGGCAAGGCCACCCTCGCCCACACCGTCGACGTGCGCAGGATCGCGAGCGGGCGCGGGCGCTACAACATCCCGAACGTCGGGATCTTCCTCTGGCGCCTCCGCGCGCAGCCATTGACGCTCTCGCTGGCCCCGCCCGACACGCCCGGTGATGTGCGCCGGTTCCGCTTCAGCCCGCTCGGGAACGACGCCCCGCTCTTCAACCGCCCCCAGACCGATGACGAGCCAACGCACCTCGCCGAGCCGCGCAACGTTCCGGGCCGGATCTCGCGCCGCGCGGCCGCAGCCGACCTGCCGGAGTTCTACGGCGACGACCGCAGTCTTCTGATCGTGCCGCCGGGCGGCGCGCTCGAGCTCGACGGCCTCGTGATCGGCGACCTGAGCGACTGGACGTCACCGGCCGACAAGGTCGCCGTCGACCCGGTGCTCGGGCGGATCGCGTTCCCGGAGGACACCGAGCCGCCGCTCGTCACCTTCTACCACGGCTTCAGCGCGAACGTCGGCGGCGGCGAGTACGTCCGCCCCCTGCCCGACGAGGCGGCGGGCGTCGCCGTTGTCCCGGTCGGAAGTGGGTCGGGCGCGATCCAGGCCGCAATCGGCGCGCTCCCGACGGTGGGCGGCGTCGTCGAGATCGGAGACAGCGGGCGGTACGACGAGAGCGCGCTCACGATCGACGCGACGGGACGCCGGGTGACCGTGCGGGCGGCGGTGGGCTCGTGGCCAACCGTCGTCCTCGACGGCGATCTGACCATCACCGGCGACGAGGAAGGCGTGGTCGTCCTCGACGGCCTGCTCGTCACGGGCGGCGCGGTCGAGGTGCAGGCGCCGGCACCCGGCGAGACAGGCCTCGGCGCGCTCGAGCTGCGCCACACGACGCTCGTCCCGGGGGTCTCGCTCGAGCCCGACGGCGATCCCGCCGCCGCCGGCCCGAGCCTCGTCGTCCGCGCGGTGACGGCGGTGACGATCGACCGCTCGATCGCCGGAGGCATCCGTGCCGACCGCGACGCACCCGTGCGGATCGTCGACGGGATCCTGGACGCGACCGCCGAGGACGGGGTCGCGTTCGCGAACCCGGACGACCAGGACGACTTTGGCGGCACGCTGAGGCTCGACCAGGTGACGGCGATCGGCCGGATCAAGGCCGAGGCGCTCCAGCTCGTCTCGAACACGATCCTGCTCGCGGAGCTTCCCGCAGGGATCGATCCGCTCGCGTGGCCGGGACCGGTCGTCGCGCGCCGCCGCCAGGACGGCTGCGTTCGCTTCTCCTACGTGCCGCCGGGCTCGCGCACGCCGCGCCGGTACCGCTCCCAGCCCGAGCGCGAGGCCGACGCCGCCCGCGTCGAGCCGATCCTGACGTCCTCGCGCTACGGCGACCCGGGCTACTGCCAGCTCGCCGACGCGACCTCGCCCCTGGTCCGCGAGGGCGCCGACGACGAGTCCGAGCTGGGCGCCTTCCACCACCTGTACCTGCACCGCCGTGAGGCACATCTGCGCACACGACTCGACGAGCACCTCCGCTTCGGCCTCGAGGCGGGCGTCTTCCATGCGACTTAGGCTTAGGGGGGTCCGATGAAGGGCGATTTCACCCGCCAGACGTTCGACTCGACAAGGCACTTCACGACGGTGCGGATGCAGCAGGGCCGCGTCCAGCTCGACGCCGACTGGAACGAGCAGGCAGACCTCGCGCTCCACCGGGTCGAGACCGAGGCGGCGGACCTGATCGGCGGCTGCGGCGGCCCGCTCGACGCTGCCGGGTTCGGGATCGTCCTGAGTCTCGACGATCTCGACGCGGCCGAGAAGGCACGCCTCCAGGCGCTCGACCCCCCGTACACGATCGTCGCCGGCGACTTCGTCCTCAACCCCGGGCGCTACTACGTCGACGGGATCCTCTGCCTCAGCGAGCACGCCGTCCCGTACACGCTGCAGCCGGACCTTCCCGGGCTCGACCCGGTGGACGTCTCAAAGGTCGGGTTCACGATCGTCTACCTCGACGTCTGGCAGCGCCACCTGAGCTGGCTGGACGATCAGCTCCTTCGCGAGACCGCCCTCGGCGGTCCGGACACGGCGACGCGGACGAAGACGGTCTGGCAGGTGCGCTCGGTCTTCGTGGGGACGGATTCCGTCACCTGCGTCGACGACCCGCAGCCCTACCTCGACGCGATCACCGCCGGCACGGGCCTCCTGAGCGCGCGCGCGAAGCGCGAGGACCCGGCCGCCGATCCGTGCATCGTGCCCGCGAGCGCCGGCTACCGGGGGCTCGAGAACCAGCTCTACCGCGTCGAGATCCACGCCCCGGGCGAGGCCTACGACCTCACGGGCGCCCCCGGCGACCAGGCGATCACCCTCGCGGCATCCGATCAGGTGATCCATGCCGGCGCCTCCTCCTGGACGGTCGGCCAGGCGGTCGAGATCTTCCGCTCGGCCGCCGGCAGCGATCCGCTGGAAGGTTGGCTCGCGACCGTCGTCGCCCGCGACACGAGCACGAAGACGCTCACGCTCAACCGGTCGCTCCCCGATCTCGGGCCCGGGGACGTGCCGCGGATCCGGCCCGTCGAGGCGACGTTCAAGTTCTCACGCGACAACGGCTCGGTCGCCACGCTCGTCTCCTCCGTCACCGCCCGCGAGCTGGCCGTGACAAGCCTCGGCCCGGACGAGTCGAGCTTCGTGCCGGGTCAGTGGGTCGAGCTCGTCGACGAGGTGACGGAGCTCGACGGGCGGCCCGGGTTCCTGTCGGAGATCGAGGACGTCGACGCGGCTTCGCGGACGGTGACGCTCCGGGTCGAGCCGCCGGCGTTCACGGGGAAGATCCTCAAGCTGCGGCGCTGGGACGGCGTCGGCGCCGTGAAGACGAACCCGCCGGGCGCGGCGGAGCCGTTCGTCGAGCTCGAGGACGGCGTCCAGGTCAGCTTCTCGGACGGCACCTACAGGACGGGCGACCACTGGCTGATCCCGGCCCGGACGGCGACCGCGGACGAGCGCTCCGGGACGATCGAGTGGCCGGCGGAGGACGACGAGCCGCTCGAGCTGCCGCCAGTCGGCATTCGCCACCACTACTGCAAGCTCGGGGTCCTCGAATCGAACGGCACAACCCTCGAGGTCGACGACTGCCGCTCGCTCTTTCCCCCGCTGACCCAGCTCGCGACGCTCGTCTACGTCGGCGGCGACGGCCAGGAGGCCAGGCCGGGCCAGGCGTTGCCGCAGCTCCTCGAGGCTGGCGTCTTCCGCGGGCAGCGGCCGGTCGAGGGTGCGAGGGTGCGCTTCACGGCGGACGCGGGCGGGAAGCTCGACGCCGACCTTGCCTCGGTGCCCGGCGGGACGGTCTCGTTCGAGCGGGAGACGGACGCGGACGGGGTTGCCGCCTGTGCCTGGTTGCCGGCGAACGACCTGACGAGGCTCAGCCAGCAGGTCGAGGCGCGGCTGCTCGACGCGGGCGGCAACCCTCTCGCGCCGCAGGTCGACTACAACGCGCAGCTCAGCATCGCGGCGGAGGTCGCCTACATCCCGGGGGAATGCCCCGACCTGGCCTCGGCGACGACGGTGCAAGAGGCGCTCGACATCCTCTGCAAGCGACCGACCGGCGGCTCGTGCTGCGTCGTCGTCGAGCCGGGCACTCAGCTCGACGAGGTGCTGAAGAAGCTGATCGACGAGGGCGTGCGCGATATCTGCCTGTGCCTCAAGCCGGGCGTCTACAAGCTCGACGACCTCGAGCTCGCGCGCGATGGCGTCTCGACGCTCGCGATCGAGGGCTGCGGTGCGGGCGCGCGGGTCGAGGTTGGC
>Ga0136610_1000036_pt1 | contig 24294 bp, 23 predicted proteins | sample AntDrymUQ1342206_2_FD_104804 | JGI IMG/M metagenome (GOLD analysis project Ga0136610, IMG submission 104804) | Polar desert sand microbial communities from Dry Valleys, Antarctica - metaG UQ134 (22.06) | ecosystem: Environmental > Terrestrial > Soil > Desert | place: Antarctica: Dry Valley...
ACCCTCGTCGATGGCTTCGAGGACCTCGTGGGCCTCCTCGATGAGGTGGATCTCGAGCGAGCGATGGTCCTGCTCCCGGTCCCAGGGACAGCCCTCGGGGCCGCGGAGGCGCGCCATGACCGCAACGAGCGAGCCGAGTGCGGCGGCCGCCCGTCGCACGATCGGTGCCCCATAGGCGGCCGTGAGGTCATCCGGCGTCTCCGCCGATCCCGCCGAGATCCTGGCCCCCGCGCGGGCAAGCTCGACGGTACGCGCCAACCCCGGCTCGACCACCAGCCCCCAACCCGAGCGCCCTGGATCGGGCTTGGGGTCTCCGAGGAGGGCGACCTCGATTCCGGCCGCTGCCAGCCGCTCCATGAGGGGGTGATCGGCCCTTTCGAAGAGCACGCGCTCGCACCCGAGGAGCGCGTCCCACTCCCGCAAGGTCAAGAGCCCCAACTCCTCGGGGCCCAAGGCCATCACGAGCAGAGGCATGCCGACCTACAAGTAGACAGGCCCGTACTGCGGTCGTTTGTGGGTACCAGACACCCACAAACGACCACACCTCGCATGGGGACACCGACGACCCGGGGGGGCACGCTTCTATTGTTCGGGTTCCTCGGCCCCCGGGGTGTCCCCAGCGTCTGCGTTGACGATCATTTGGGTCGCGGGGTCGAGCTCGCCGTACTTGGAGGTGATGTTGATGTCGGCCTCCGCGTAGGCTTCGGTGAGAAAGTCCTGCCACGCCTGCTCCTGACCGCCCGCAGCCAACTGCTGCTCGAGCTGCGGCTTCACTTCTTCGAAGGACGGCTCTTTGCGGTCGATTACTCGGATGACGTGAAAGCCGAACTGCGACGACACCGGCGTCGAAACCTCGCCGATTGTGAGCTTGGCGGCGGCGGCCTCGAACTCGGGCACGAGCTGGCCCGCAGGCAGGAAGCCGAGATCCCCGCCGTTCTTCTTGGCCGAAGGATCGGTCGAGAACTGTTTGGCGAGCTTGGTGAAGAGGTCACCGACCTCTTTCTCGGGGGCCGCCTGGAGCCGGCTTGAGAGCTCCATGGCCTGCTCTTCCTTCTCGACCAGGATGTGCTGCGAACGCGTCTGCGAGAACTGCTCGGGGTTCGCATCGAACTCCGCCCTTAGCTCCTCGTCGCTCGGCACCTCGTCTGCGGTCACCTTGGTGCGCAGCTTCTGCTCGAGAAGCTGGTCCCCGACGAGCTGCTCGACGTCGGCCTGCGTCAGCCCTCTGTCTTCGAGCGCTTTCTGGTACTCCTCCTCAGACGGCAACGAGCTCTTGATCTGTTCGATCTGATCGTCGATCTCACCCTGGGAGACATCGACGTTTTGCTCCTCGGCGAGTGGCACCAGCACGGCGCGCCGCACGAGCCGCGAGAGCGTCGCCTGTTCGAACTGGCGGCGGACCGATTCCGGATCTTGCTGCTGGGCGAGCTGCTTGAACTCGCTCGTCTCCTCGAAGGTATCGACCTCAGACTGGACCTCGCCCTGGGTTATGCGCTCTCCGTTGACCGTCGCCGCCGCCGGAACGAGCGCCGACGATCCCTCTGAGCCGCACGCGACGAGGCCGATCGCGAGCGCGATGAGAAAGCCGCACAGCCTGAAATGCCCCATACCGTCAGACTAACTGTTTCAGGAGGTTTGTCGTCCAGGCCACAACCCCGGTCTTGGGAACGATCCGTTCGGGGATGAGCAACGTCTGGGTCTGCGGGCGCCACTCGGCCCCCGGGAGCAGTCGCTGAAGCCTGACCTGCCTGGAGTCCTCGAGTTCGATGGGCCTGATGCGGAGATTCTTGGCCACGGTCGCGGCTTCTGTGATTCCCGTGGCTGCCATGAGCGAGCGCAGTGCGGCGACCTCGAACAAGGCGTCGACGGGCGGGGGAAGCGGCTCTCCGTAGCGGTCGGCGAGCTCCTCTTTGACCTCTGCGATGTCCTCGTCGGTGCGGGCCGAAGCGATGCGCCTGTAGGCCTCGAGCCTGAGATTCTCGTCGGCGACGTAGGTCTTGGGGATGAAAGCGTTGAGCGGCAGATCGATCCGCATCTCGGCGTCCTCCTGCCACGGCTGGCCCTTGGCCTCGTCCACGGCGGCGGCCATGAGCTTGACGTAGAGGTCGAAGCCGACCTCGGCAATGTGGCCGTGCTGCTCGGCCCCGAGCAGGTTTCCAGCACCCCTGATTTCGAGGTCCCTCAGCGCGATGCGAAAGCCAGAGCCGAGTCCGGTGTGCTCGGCAATGGTCTTGAGGCGTTCGTGCGCGCCCTCTGTGAGGGAGCGCTCGGGCGGGAAGAACAGATAGGCGTAGGCGCGCTCGTGAGCGCGCCCGACCCTCCCGCGCAGCTGATACATCTGCGACAGCCCCAAGAGGTCGGCGCGCCCGACGATCAGCGTGTTGACCGTCGGAATGTCGAGCCCCGACTCGATGATCGTCGTGCACACAAGCAGGTTCGTCTTTGCGTCGCCGAAATCGATCATCGTCTGCTCGAGCCGGCTCTCTTCCATCTGCCCGTGAGCGATGCCGATGCGCGCATCGGGAACCAGCTCCTGGATCCGGCGAGCGGCAACCTCGATCGTGTCGACTCTGTGGTGCACGTAGAACACCTGCCCATCGCGCAGAAGCTCTCGTCTGATGGCCGACGAGATCGTCGTCTCGTCGTACTCGCCGACGTAGGTCATGACCGGATGTCGGTCCTCTGGGGGCGTGTCGACGATCGACATGTCCCGGATCCCCGACATCGCCATCTCGAGCGTGCGCGGGATCGGCGTTGCGGTCAGCGTCAACACGTCGACCGAGGCCCGCAGGCGCTTGAGCTTTTCCTTCTGCTCGACCCCGAAGCGCTGCTCCTCGTCGACGATGATGAGACCGAGGTCGCCAAGGTTGATGCCGGGCTGTAGGAGCTTGTGCGTCCCGATCACGACATCGACCTTCTTGTCCTTGAGATCCTGGACGACCTTCTTGGACTCGGCTGCGGACAAGAAGCGAGACAACATGTCAACGCGCACGGGAAAGCTACGGAAGCGCTCGACGAAGGTGGCGTGGTGCTGCTGAGCAAGGATGGTCGTCGGAACCAACACGGCGACTTGCTTGCCCTCGGCGACCGCTTTGAACGCCGCGCGCACTGCGATTTCGGTCTTGCCGTAGCCGACGTCGCCACACACCAAACGGTCCATCGGTATGGGGCGTTCCATGTCGTCTTTGACCTCGTCGACAGCGCGCAGCTGATCTGGCGTCTCCTCGTAGGGAAAGGCGTCTTCGAGCTCGCGTTGCCATGGCGTATCGGGCCCGTAAGAGTGGCCCTTCGCGTGCAGACGCTTCGCATAGAGGTCGACGAGCTCGGCGGCTATCTCGCGCGTCTTTCGCCGCACCCGCGACTTCGCCTTCGACCACTCCGACGATCCCAGCCTGTGCATGCGCGGCGCATCGCCGCCGATGTATTTCGAGACGAGATCGACCTGATCGCTCGGGACATAGAGGCGGTCGCCGCGTGCGTATTCGATGACGAGGTACTCGCGGTGTACGCCGAGCAGCTCGCGCTCGATCATCCCCGTGTAGCGCCCGATACCGTGTAGCTCGTGCACCACCAGGTCCCCGTCGGCAAGATCAAGAGGCCCGGTCACCTGCCTGCGGCGCCGCGACTCGATGCGCCTGCGCGCGGCCCCCGATCTTCTCCCCGTGAGGTCGGACTCGGCTACGAGCGCGAGGCGCGCCCACGGGAGCACGAAACCGCGCCCAAGCTCGGCCACCACGACCGATCCGCCTGGGTCGGCGTCCGCATTCGGAGCGGCATCGGCGATCGGGACGCCGAGCCCGGCCGAGCCGAGGTTCTTTGCGATGCGGGTGGCCGTGTCGGGGAGCGAAGCGGCCACGACCGCCCTGTAGCCGTCTTGGATCAGCGCCTTGAGACGCTCGACGACTCGCTCCGGATGGCCCGCTGCGTCGGTCCAGGTCTCGGCCGGCAGGGTCTCGGAGCCGGGATCGGTGAAGCTCGAGATCAGCACCCTCGTGCGCGCCGCGCCGATGGTGTCGTCGAGCGAGCCGTAGTGATGGTCCCTGGCACCGGACATGCCCGCCCACTCGGCAACCTGTTCCATGACCTCTTCGGCGCGGTCGCGCACCCGCTTTGGCTCGAGCACTACGACCGGCGAGCGCTCGGGAAAGAAAGATGCAAGGGGCACGAGGCCCCCGGTAATCGCAGGAAGCAGGCGCTCGGCGCCGGGAACGAGGATGCCCTCGGCCAGCTGGGCCAGGGCGGGGTCATCATTCGAGGTAGCGAGCTCGGCGGCCCTTGCCATGGTGACCTCGTTGGGCAGAAGCTCCCTGCAGGAGGTGATATCGACGCCGGTGACATCTTCAAGCGAACGCTGCGAGGCAAGCGCGAACTGGCGCAGCGATGTGACCTCGTCGCCCCACAACTCGGCGCGCACCGGCCGCTCCTCTGCCGGAGCGAAGACATCGAGGAGGCCCCCCCTGATGGCGAACTCTCCCCGGCGCTCGACCATGTAGTTGCGCTCGTAGCCCATGTCGATGAGGCGCTCTGCCGCCTCCTCGAGCCTGACCTCCCTGCCGACGCCGAGCGTCACGGACTTGAGCGCCCCGTCCGGTGGAGCAACGAGCTGAGTGACACCCTGAGCGGTCGTTACGACAACGAAGGAGTGGCCCTTGCGGAGCCTGGCAAGGACGTGAAGGCGTCGGCCCATGGTCTCGACCGAAGGCGAAAGCGGCTCCCCGGGCAATACCTCCCATCCGGGGAAGACTTCGGCCCCGTCCCTACCGGAGAAAGCGTGGATGTCGCGCGCCAGGTGCTCGGCCTCCTCGGAGCGGGCGGCCACGACGAGCACAGGTGCGCCGAGATGACGGACGAGCGCAGCAAGCAGGAACGGGCGCGCCGGCTCGGGCACGGTGACCGAGGCGCGCGCGGCCAGAAGAGCCCTGACGCGCTCTTCCGGGAGAAGGTCGAGAAGTGGAGCAAGGGTTGCCACTGCTCTGTAGATTCTAGAGGTCCGGGGAGCCGCCACAGCCTGCCGGTAGGGTAGCGGCGTGGCGCTGCCCCTGATACTGGACACAGACATCGGGTCCGACGTCGACGACGCTCTGGCGCTTGCGTTCGCTCTGCGGCACCCAGGCATCGACTTGCGGGCCGTCACAACCGTGTCCGGCGACGTGGTGCGGCGCGCCGAGATCGCAAAGAAGCTGCTTCAAATCGCCGGGCGGGACGACATCGAGGTCTGCGCCGGCGCTGCGGTAGAACCGCCGGCCGGCCGGCACCCGTGGGCGGGCCACGAAGGGGAGGGGCTTCTCGACAAGGATGAGAGCGTCGAAGTGTCGGAGCGCGATGGCGTGTCGCTGTTGCTGTCTCAATCCGGAGTCCCGGGGATCGAGGTCGCCACGGTGGGTATGCAGACCAACCTTGCGGCCGCGCTCAATCGTGATCCGTCCCTTGTCGAGCGGCTTGGCCATGTCACCGTCATGGGAGGGGTGTTCGCCCCCGTGCAAACCCAAAGGGGGACCGCGCCGCCCTCAATCGATCACAACCTCAACTGCGATCCGCGCGGGGCCCTTCGTTCACTCAACGCCGGCCTGCGAGTCATGTATGTGCCCGTAGACGTCACCGTGCACACACCTCTTAGTCAAGATCAAGCAGATCGTCTCCGTAAGGGCGATGCTCTGTGCCGCGCGCTCACCCGCCTCATTGACGTATGGATGCGGGTGACGGCCGGCGTTGACGGGCGCGCTCCTTCCGACCCGGCCGCGCTGCTCCATGATCCGCTCGCGGTTGCTTGCACGATCGACAGGAGCTTCGTGACCATAGAGGAGATGCCCGTCACGGTCGCGCTGAATAAGGGTGCCGTGCGGACCTTCATCGATCCCGCTGCGGGACGCGCGGCAGAGGTCGTGACCTCGGTCGACGGAGCCGCCTTCAGCGAGTTCTGGCTCGATGCCGTCCTAACGGGCTGAGCCTCGCGGCTCGCTCAATCGCCGTCCCCCTCCCTGTCATGATCGGCAAGCGGCAGGTCCTGAAAGCTGACAACCGACATTTCTCTCCCTTCATGGTTTTTTGCTTAAGGGCTGTTAACCGAGACTTAAGCCCCTCAGCCTTTCCAGTCTTTGAACCCGTGCATCATGGACCAATGGACATTGCAAGATCGGGCTTCTCTCGCGGCAGGATAATCGTCGCCGTGGCCGCCCTCGCCGGGGTGGCTCTTGTCGTCCTAGCCGTTGCCGTCTTTCAGCCCCAGAAGCTATTCATCGATCAGGAGGTCAACGAGGCGCTTCCCGGGGCCCGGCTCGGCGGGACCACAGAGGGCAAGGGGGCCGCGGCACAAGCCGCTGGGCAGCGAAGCAATGAAGTCAAAGACGCCCCCGCGAGCGCAGGCTCGAAGTCAAAGGGCGAGCCCTCGATTCAGACGCTCGGCGCCGGGACGTTCACGGCCCTCGCCCACCCCGCACACGGCCGGGCCGAGCTGCTCGAGTTGACCGACGGCAAACGTTTCTTGCGCTTCGAGGACTTTGGGGTCGAAAACGGCCCCGACCTGCGCGTCTACCTTGCGGCCGCGCCGTCCAGCGCGGACCCGGCGGCGTTCGAGGAGAGCTTCATCGACCTCGGCGCGCTTAAGGGCAACGTCGGCGACCAGAACTACGAGATCCCCACGGGAACCTCCCTCGAGGACTACCGGAGCGCGGTCATCTGGTGCCGGCGCTTCTCCGCCGGCTTCGCCGTTGCCCCCCTCGAGTAGAGCCCCAGCCAGGGGCTTGGATCAGTCGGGGTTGAACTCGTTCATCGCAGTTTCGGGGCCACCCTCGATGATGCGTTCAACCGCATCGGCGGCGCGCCCCAAGATCTCGGGAAGCTCCTTTCGCTCCGCAGGGGAGAAGTCGGTGAGGACGTAGCCGACCGCGTCCCTGCCACCCCGTGGCCTCGATATCCCGATCCTCACGCGCACGAAGTTCGGCGTCCCGATATGTGTCAGCAGCGAGCTGAGCCCGTTGTGCCCCGCCGTCCCGCCCCCCGCCTTGACCCGGATCCGCCCGAAGGGAATGTCGAGCTCGTCGTGCACGACGATGAGGCGCTCTGCCGGTGACTTGTAGAAGCGGAGCAGCGCGCCGACCGGCCTCCCGGAATCGTTCATGAACGAGGCGGGGCGGGCGAGCACCACGGGATGGCCGGACAGTCTCCCTTCGGCTGCAAGAGAGCCACTCTTGTGGCGCTTGAGGGAACCCCCCACCCGAGACGCAAGCTCGTCTATCGCCATTGCGCCGGCGTTGTGGCGGTTGCGTGCGTAACGCTCGCCAGGGTTGCCCAGCCCGACCACCAACCATCTATCCGGCGGTGCACCCGAGCGCGCGGGCTCCCGGCTAGCGGTCGTCTTCGCCCTCGGGGGCCCCTTCTTCCTCTGCAGCAGCATCTTCCCCTGCGGCCTGCTGCACGAGCTCTTCCTCGGACGGCTCCTGCTCGATGCCTGCGTCCGCTTCAAGTGCTTCGAGCTCCTCCTCGGAGATTGGGGTGGCGATGTGGACCACAACCTCGTCGGGCTCGTTCAGGATGTGGAACTTGCCTTCGGCGAGCTCGGAGACCCTAAGCGAGTCCCCGATGCCGAGGGCAGAGACATCGGCGTCGACGGACTCCGGAACCTCGGTCGGCAGGCAGCGGACGAGGGCTGTGAACAGCGGCTGCTCGAGCACGCCGCCCTCTTTGACGCCTGGCGATTCGCCGGCAACGTGAATCGGCACCTCGATCTCGATCTCGGTGGTGCGGTCGACCTTGACGAAATCGGCGTGGAGCAGCGTCCCCCTAACCGGATCCCGTTGCAGCTCCCTGGTGAAGGCGAGCGTGGTGTCGCCGTCCACCTCGATGTCGAGCAACACATTCATGCCGGCGTCGGTGTGAAGCGCGGTGACAAACTCGCGCCGGTCGACCGTGACCGAAACCGGGTCCATGCCGCGCCCGTAGACGATGCCGGGAACCTTGCCTTCCCGCCGCGCCTTGCGCGCCGAACCCTTCCCCGCCTCTGCTCTCTTGACTGCCTGCAGCCTGACCTCGGCCATTGCGAATCTCCTCGTGCTTTGGTTTTAGAAGTCGCTCATTCTACTCTTTCGCGCGTTACGGCTGGTTCTCTCCGTGGAACAGCTCGGAGACGGACTCTTCCTCGAACACGGCCTTGATGGTGTGGGCGATCGTGGGCGCGATCGAGAGAATGACGAGGTTGTCGAGCTCCTTTTCGCTCGGGATCGGCAGCGTGTTGGTTACGACGACCTCCCTGATGGGTGAGTTCTTGATGCGGTCGATTGCCGGCCCCGAGAGAACCGGATGTGTGGCTGCGCCGTAGACCTCGCCTGCACCTGCTTCCTTGAGCGTCTGTACGCCGTCCACAAGTGTTCCCGCCGTGTCGATCATGTCGTCGACGATCACGCAGGTCCTGCCCTTGACGTTACCGACGACCGACAAGGTTTCGCTGACGTTGCGGTTGTCGTGGGCGCGGCGCTTGTGCAGGAACGCCACCTCCCCAGAGAGATTGTGGAACTCTCCGAGGTACTGGGCCCACTTGTCCGCCCATCTCACGCCGCCGGCATCGGGCGACACGATGACAAACTCCTCTTTGAGCGCGTCTGCAAAGTGACCGGCGAGGACGGGCAGAGCAGTCAGGCTATCGAAAGGAACCTTGAAGAAACCCTGGATCTGGCCGCTGTGAAGGTCGACCGACAACACGCGATCTGCCCCGGCGGCCTCGTAGAAATCGGCAATCATCTTGGCGGCGATGGGCTCCCGCCCGCGCGCCTTTCTGTCCTGGCGCGAGTAGGGATAGAAGGGAACGACGGCGGTGATCCTCTTCGCCGAAGCGCGCTTTAAGGCGTCGATCATGAGGAGCTGCTCCATCACGTGCTCGTCGACGGGGTCGCAGTGACTCTGGATCACGAGTGCGTCGGATCCCCGGACGGACTCGGAAAAGCGAACGTACTTCTCGGAGCTCGCAAACTTGGACAACTCGACATCCCCGAGCCTCATGCCGAGATTGGTCGCAACCTCCTCCGCAAGAGGCCGGTTGGCTGCCCCGGAAAAGATCATCAGCCTCTTGTGGTCAGGAAGTTGCATCCTTGTCCCCTTTGCTCATCCTGTCGCCCTTGTCCTTGATGACACGCGCAGGGACGCCCACCGCAAGCGCATCGTCGGCCACGTCGTCCCTCACAACGGCGCCGGCGCCGGTCGCCGCCCGCCGGCCTATGCGAACCGGCGCAACCATAGTCGTATCCGAACCGATGTAAGCATCGTCCTCGATCACCGTCTTGTTCTTACCCCGCCCGTCCCAATTGGCCGTGATCGAGCCGGCGCCGACGTTAACCCCTCTGCCAATCTCTGCATCGCCGAGATAGGTGAGGTGGCCTGCCTTGCTGTCCTCGCCGATGGTCGTCTTCTTGGTCTCGACGAAGGTTCCGACGTGAGCGCCCCGCTCCAACACCGTCCCCGCCCGCAGCGAAGCGAACGGGCCCACCGTCGCGCCCTCCCCGATGCTCGACTCCTTTACTACCGAGAAAGTGACGCTGCTTCCCGAGGCGAGCGACGAATTGACGACGCGGGTTTGGGGACCAACCTCGGCCCCCTCGCCGACGGTCGTATCGCCCTCGAGGAAAGTAAAGGGATGGATCACGGCGTCGTGCCCGATCACCACCGTCGAATCGATGAACGTGGTCCTCGGATCGATGATCGTGACGCCCTCGGACAACCAGCGCTCGCAGGCTCTGAGCCGCAGCAACTCCCCCGCCCTGGCGACGTGAGTCCGGCTTTTTATCCCAAGCACCTCACCGGCATCGGTGGGCACGGTGAGGACATGCTCGCCGAAGGACCGTAGCAGCCCGACCACGTCGGTGATGTAGTACTCGCTCTGGGAATTCGCGTCGTCGACCTTGTCGAGCGCATCGAGCAGCTTTGCGATGTCGAAGACGTAGACGCCCGCGTTGATCTCGTCGATTGAGCGCTGAAGATCGGTCGCGTCGCGCTCCTCGATGATGCCTTCGACCTCGGCGCCGTGGCCGCGAAGGATGCGGCCGTAACCGGTCGGGTCGGGCAACCTCGCAGTTAGAAGCGTGGCGCCCGGCCCGGCCGCGCCGTGATGCTCGAGCAGACGCCTCAGCGTCTCTGTCGTGATGAGAGGGCTGCCTCCGTTGACGACGAGGGCCGTCCCCTCAGAGGCGCCAGACTCCAGCAGGGCAACGCGCACGGCGTCGGCGGTCCCCAGTGGAGGGTCCTGGACCGCCCAGGCGAGGCCCTCGTCGAATCCTCCGGCCAGGCAAGCTGCTTTCATCTCCTGCCATCTCGCCGGAGCGACCACGATGCGGCCCTCGAGGGCGAGACCCTGGAGAGAGGCAAGGACGTGAACCAGAAGGGGCCTGCCGGCGGCGCGGTGAAGCACCTTGGGCAGCGCCGACTTCATACGCTTCCCGCTGCCCGCCGCGAGGACAACCGCGACTGCACGGCTGCTCTCGCTCTCGGGCGATGAGGAAGGAGCTGCTCTTGGAGTCATGCCCGGCCGTCGCAGCCGCTCGCGCCGGCCCCGGGGCGAGCGGGAGCCGCTTCTCTCGTCGGTTCGCTGCGCGCTGCCTTGCCCACGGATCTCCCTCGCCTTTGATCGTCGGAGCTGCGATCACGCCGTCCGCGAGGCATGCTGCCCCGTCTGGACTCGAACCAGAACTTAGGGATCCAAAATCCCTCGGGCTGCCACTTACCCTACGGGGCACTTCTTACTCGGCATCTTACGACCGCTACCCGAGGGGCTCAATTGAACGGGGGAGGCTTGCCACCACCACCACGGCCGCGAAGTCCCCCGCAACGGCCTCTGCGATCGAGGCGGCATGGGCCTCGTCGGCGGCGAGCCCGAAGATAGTCGGGCCCGAGCCGCTCAAGCTGGCCCCAAGGGCGCCTGCGTCAAGCAGCCGCTGCTTGTCGGCGGCGAGGCCCGGGCGCATGGCGAGGGCCGCCCGCTCGAGGTCGTTGTGCAGCAAGGATGCAACTACCCGGACGTCGCCGGCTTCGAGGGCGTCCACCATCGGCCCCACCCTCGGACCGCTTGTGGCCTCAAGCCGGTCCCACGTGTCGTAGACCGCTTTGCTATAGAGGGGGTAACGTGCCATCCCAAGCACGAACCACATTGCCCCGCGGGCGGCTAGGGGGGTCAGCCTCTCGCCACGCGCCGTGGCGAGGGCGGTCCCGCCGGTGAGGCAATAGGGGACGTCCATGCCGACCTTCAGGCCGATCTCGGCGAGCTCCGAGCGACTCAGTCCGGTGTCCCACAGGTCACCGAGCGCCACGAGCGCGCCCGCCGCATCCGCGCTTCCCCCGGCGAGGCCGGCGCCGATCGCGATCCTCTTGATCACCCGGACGAGCGTGGGCCGTCCCGCCCCGGTCCGGTCGTCCAAGTGACGAGCCGCCATCGTCAGCGTGTTGTCGGTTCCGGAGGGGAGGACGCCCACCAGGCCGTCGGCGGCTCGCATCTCGACGCGCACTCCTGGCTCGGTCGTGAGGATGGCCTCTACGTCGTCGCCCAGGGAAACGGTGCTAAAGACGGTCTCGATCTCGTGATAGCCGTCGGGGCGCGTCCCAAGGATGCGAAGCCAGAGATTGAGCTTTGCGTAGGCTCTGACTCGAGCGCGCGGCCCGTCGAAGGACCTCGCGACCTCCGGCACGCTTAAGTGCCGGAGGGCGTTGAGCCGTCGTCGGAGGGTGGGACGCCGTCGCCGGAGATCTCGACCACGGGGGACGAACAGACGGGACAAAAGGCCGGGCTCTGCCTCTCGATGTGAAGGCCACGTCCGCAGGTCGGGCAGAACGCCGACATCACGGCGCCGTGACCCCCTCGCCCCTCCTCTTCCTGCTGCATTTGAACCCTTCCTCCAACGGCGAAAAACATTGGGCAGAGGTGCAACGTGTTGTCGATGGCGTCGACAGCCCCATCCCGAGGGACGACCCCTGAAGCCCATCTACTCATAGACCAAGAAGCGCTCGTGCGCAAGCGGAGCGCGGCCCTCCCATGGCCTCGTCAGAGCGCCTGAGCGAGCGCTACGAAGCCTTCGAGGCCCACCTGTTCGGCGCGGGCGGAGGGGCTCACTCCCGCGCGCTCACAAGCCGCTGCCGCGGCAGCGGCGGAACCGAATGCGGGAACAAGCGCCGACCGCAGGGTCTTGCGTCTCTGCGCGAAGGCGGCCCGCACGACCGCGTCCAGCGTGCTCCGGTCGACGGGGGGCGGCTCCCGGCGCCGGATGATCCGCACCAGAACCGAGTCGACTTCGGGAACCGGCCAGAAGGCGCGCCGGGATACCGGGCCGACTATCTCGGCCGCGCCCCAGGACGCCACAAGGACGGTCGTCAAACCGTAGATCTTTGATCCCGGAGGTGCTGCCAGGCGCTCGCCCACCTCCTTTTGGACCATCACCGTCAGGCGATCGATCTGGGGAGCACCTTCGAGGACTCTCAAGACGACGTGGGTGGCGATGTTGTACGGAAGGTTGGCCACCAGCTTCGAGGCATCGATGGAGCCAAAGTCGAGCTTTTCGGCGTCGGCCTGGATGATCTCCACGTTATCCACGGCGCTAAGCACCTCGCGGAGCGCCCCGAGGAGTCTGCCGTCGAGCTCGACCGCCACGACCCGACCGGCGGAGGCGGCGAGCCCAAGGGTCAGGGACCCGACGCCTGCCCCGATCTCCAAGACGCCGTCGTCCTGCGACAGCCCGCTCACCCTGAGGACCTTACGGATCGTGTTCGGGTCGATCACAAAGTTCTGACCGAGCGCCTTGTGCGGGCGGATGCCGTGATGCGCAAAGAGCGCGCGCACGCGGCGGGGGCCGAGAAGCGGCGGCGTGGCGCCGTCCTGCTGTCCGGCCGAGCCCGCCCCGGCTCCGTCCTGCGGTCCGGCCGAGCCCGCCCCGGCTCCCTCCTGCGGTCCGGCCGAGCCCGCCCCGCTCACGGCGACGTGGGTGCGGAGACGCCGAAGAAGGCGCTCGCGTTGCGGGTCGTCAGCTCCCCGAGCAGGTGCGCCGAAACGCCTCGGGCATCGGCGACCGCTTGACCCACATGCGCGACGTTTCTGGGTTCGTTCGGCTTGCCCCGGTTCGGCACGGGCGTGAGGAAGGGCGAGTCGGTCTCGACAAGCAGGCGCTCCCCGGGCACGAGGGCGGCCAGGCGGCGCAGATCGCCGGCGCTCGAGAACGACACGTTGCCGGCGAATGAGATGTGAGCATCCATCTCCAGCGCCGCCCGCAGATGGGCCTCGTGGCCCGACCAGCAATGAAATACGAGGCGTCGGGGGGACCCCTCGCCGCCGAGCAGCTCGATCGCCTCTCCAACGGAGTCCCGGGTGTGAATGACAAGCGGCTTGTCGTGCTTCTTGGCAAGGTCGATGTGGGCGGCAAATGCCTCCTCTTGCCGGCCCCCCCTGCCGCCGTTGTGATGGAAGTCGAGGCCCGTCTCGCCGACGGCCACGGCGCGCCGGTCCCCGAGCAACCCGTCGATTGTCGCCAGAGCGGTCGGGCTCCATCCCTCGAGATCGGTGGGGTGCATCCCAACTCCCGCATAGACCCCATCTGCAGAGGCAATCTCGAGCGCACGCCGGCTTGTTGCTACGTCGGTCCCGAGCGTCACCATGGCGCTCACACCCGCCGCCCTGGCGCGCCCGATGACATCAGTCGGGCCCCTGGCCTCATCACACAGGTGGAGATGACAATGAGAGTCGAACCACATCCGGAAGGTGGTCCCTAGGGGGCCGGGGGGCCCGCCCCCGCCCCCTCTTCGAGCAGACGGGGAAAGAGCGGCGCGCCCACGGACGTACCGGCGCCCTCGGGGAGCAGACCCCAGCGGGCGTCCCTCTCGAAGACGCAAGCCTCGATCGGTGACTCGACCCCGAGCCTCCGCCACAGTTCGGCTGCGGCGCGGGGCGTGGCGGCCCAGATCATGAGCGCAAGCAGGCGCAGGGAATCGGCGAGGACGTAGAGCACGACCTCAAGGCGGCGCCGGGCTCCCGGGTCCTTGGCCAGCGCCCACGGCGCAACCTCTTCGACATAAGCATTGGCCCTCCTGACGAACGACCACGCCGCCTGCAACGCCTCGTGCGGCGCGATATCGGCGACGGCCCTTTCCATTGCCTCGAAGGAAGCCCCGAAGGCCTCAATGAACCGCCTGTCGGAGTCGGCCAGCTCTGCCTCGCCGGGCGGCGCCGGTATCTCGCTTCCCAGATAGCGGCCGACCATCGACAGGACCCGGGCTGCGAGATTCCCGAAATCGTTCGCCAGGTCGGAGTTGTAGCGCGCCACCATCGACTCCCACGAGAAGCTCCCGTCGAGGCCGAACGAGATCTCCCTCAGGAAGTAGTAGCGGTACCCGTCGGAGCCGAAGGTCGGCACGAGATCGTGGGGCGAGATCCCGGTGAGCGTCGACTTGGACATCTTCTCGCCCCCGACCTGAAGGAAGCCGTGAGCGAAGACCGTGCGGGGCAGCGGGAGGTCGAGCGCCATGAGCATGGCCGGCCAGATCACGGCGTGGAACCACAGAATGTCCTTGCCGACGAGGTGGAGGTCGGCGGGCCAGACCCGTTTGAACCGGGCATCGTCGGTTCCGAACCCGGCAGCGTTGAGATAGTTCTGGAGCGCGTCGACCCAGACGTAGATGACGTGGCCCGGGTCCCACGGGATCGGGATGCCCCAGTCGAACGTGGTCCGCGAGATCGAGAGGTCGAGGCCTTGCCTGACCTTTCCAAGCACCTCGTTGCGGCGAGACTCGGGCATGACGAAGCGAGGGTTGCCCTCGTAGAGGTCGATGAGGCGCTCGGCGTACTTGGACAGGGGAAAGAAGTAGTTGTCCTCCTTGACGACCTCCGGCTCGGTCCCGTGCAGCGGACAACGCCCGTCGACGAGCTCATCGGGCGTCTTGAACGCCTCACACCCGACGCAGTAAAGGCCCTCATAGGTGCCGAGGTAGACCTCACCCTTGTCGTACAGGGCCTGCCAGAAGGTCTGGACCGGGCGCTCGTGACGCTCCTCGGTGGTCCTGATGAAGTCGTCGTTGGAGATGTCGAGCAGCTCCCACAGCTCGATCCACCGGGGCACTATCTGATCGGCCCAGGCCTTGGGCTCGAGCCCTTTTGCCGCTGCGGTGCGAGCCATCTTCAGGCCGTGCTCGTCGGTGCCGGTGAGAAAGCAGACTTCGCGTCCCGCCAGGCGCTGCCAGCGGGCGATGAAGTCGGCGGCCACAGTCGTGTAAGCGTTCCCCAGATGAGGCACGTCGTTCACGTAATAGATGGGGGTCGTCAGGTAGAAAACTTCGTCGCTCAAAAGGGTCCTTCTCGGGTAGCGAGCCTTCATCTTATGCGGGCCTCAATGACTGAACCCCGCCCATCCGGGTACCCTCATTACCGAGCATAGGGCCATTTCCACCACTCTGAGTGGTTGACTGATACCCTAGCGACAGCTAGATTTGTTCTACGGCAGAATCTTGCCAAATACTGGGCCAAACTTTGGGGAGCTGGAAATGAAGTCAACGGGGGTCGTGCGCAAAATCGACGAGTTGGGTCGGATCGTCCTCCCATCCGAGTTGCGCCGGGTCTTTGGTATCAGAGAAGGCGACGAGCTCGCCATCAGCGTCGACGGGGAGCGGGTCATCCTCGAGAAGCGGCAAGATGTGTGCGTATTCGACTCCACCGAGAATCCCGAGATCGAGTACAAGGGCAGGCGCGTGTGCGCAGCCTGCGCTTCCGACCTCGCCCGGCTGGCCCCCGCCGAAGTGACATTGGCGGACGAGGCCGCCGTAATCCAGCGTTAGCTCCGCGCCCCATCCTCAACCAGGGCGTCGAAGACCTCCCTGCGTGAGACTCCGGCCTCCGAGGCCACCTTTCTCATCGCCTCTCCTCTGTCGACCCCGTCGTCCATGAGCGCCCTGGCACGCGCCGCAAGCTCCCCGGGGGCCGCAGCTTCTCTCACCGACTCTCCGTGGCCCTCCACCACAACGACGAGGGCGCCGCGCGGCGGCGTGGAGCGCACGCCCTCGAGCAAGTGGGACAGAGTTCCCCGGCGGGTTTCCTCGAACATCTTGGTGAGCTCGCGGGCGAGGGTCGCCCGCCTATCTCCGAGCCCGGCGAGCAGGTCGGCCATGGATGACTCGATCCTCCTCGCCGACTCATAAAAGACGAGGGTGCGGGGCTCGGCGGCGAGGTCCGCGATCCTGCGCCTGCGCTCGGCGGGCTTCCTCGGCAGGAATCCCTCGAAACAGAACCGCCCGGGCGGAAGGCCGGAGACGGTGAGGGCTGCCATCGCGGCCGTCGGCCCCGGCACAACCTCGACGTCGAGCCCGGCGTCGAGGCACGCCGCGACGACCCTGTAGCCGGGGTCGGAGACGGCCGGCATCCCGGAGCTCGAGACCACAACGACCGTCTCCCCTCCGACGACGCGAGCCACAAGCTCGCCTGCCCGCCCCGCCTCATTGCCCTCGTTGTAGACGAGCATCTCGGGGGCGCGTACGCCGAGATGGGTGAGCAGTTTGCGGGTGCGACCCGGGTCCTCGCAGGCAAGGAGGTCCGCCTCCCCGAGAGTGCGAATCGCCCGGAGCGAGATGTCTTCGAGGTTGCCTATCGGCGTGCCGCACAGGACCAGCCTTCCTCCGCTCCGGCCCGAGTCCTGGCGAGCTTTCTCCACAACCGGGCAGACTAACTATGCTCCGGTTGCGTGGCAGGACGCCGGCCGGCCCCCGACGACAATGGCCCTGAACGCATGCGTTGGAGCAGAACGGACACCCTCGCGCTGCTTGCGGTGACCCTCCTCGCCGGCGCAATACGCCTGGCGCGCGTCGCCGATCCCGGAGAGGTCATCTTTGATGAGACCTACTACGCGAAAGACGCTTGCTTCTACACGGGCGCCCCTGCGGCTGTGTGCGGCACAGCGGCCGAGCAGACGGCCGTGCATCCTCCCCTCGGCAAGTGGTTGATAGCGGCGGGCGTGCGGTGGCTCGGCTACAACTCGCTCGGATGGCGCATCGCCTCTGTGATAGCGGGCACGCTGACGGTGGCCCTCCTCTATGCCCTCGCTCGAAGGGTGCTGCGGTCGACTGCGGGCGCATCGGTGGCGGCCGGCCTTCTCGCTTTCGACCTGCTGCACTTCGTCCAGTCGCGCACTGCAATGCTCGATGTCTTCGTGCCGTTGTTCGGCGTCGCCGCCTTCTTGTTCGTGGTGCTCGACCACGACCGGCAGCAGGCTCGCCAGACGGCCGAGCCGGGAGGGCCGAGCTTCCGGGGCGCAGTGGCGAGGCCGTGGCTCCTCGCAGCGGGGCTCGCCTCAGGCGCGGCGGTGGCGTCCAAGTGGTCGGGCGTCCTGTTCGGCGCGGCCGTGATCCTCCTGAGCGTCGCCGGGGAGCTCGCAGCCGGTCGCGAAGAGGACGCCCGCTCGGCGCGCCCGATCCTTGAACGACGGGCCGGGGCGAGCCTGAAAAGACGCCTGGGCACGCTGCGCTCGGAGGGACCTTCAGTTGTCGTCTACCTCGTCATCGTGCCGCTCGTGACCTACGCGGCCTCCTACATCGGGCGTCTCGACGGTGCGATGCTTGCCCTTCCGTGGAGCCGAGGCTCGTGGCTCAGGGCGCTGTTCGAGCGCCAGCTCTACATGGCCGACTTCCACCTCGGGCTCGAGGCCACCCATTCGTATCAGTCGCCGGCGTGGTCGTGGATGCTTCTCAAGCGCCCGGTGTCCTATTACTTCGACACGGCGCCCAACGGCGATTACAAGGAGGTCCTCGCAGCGGGCAGCCCGCTTGTGTGGTGGGCGTCGCTTGCCGCCCTCCTGTTCGTGGCCGTCCGCTGGATCGTAAAGAGGGGCGCCTTCGGGGCCGAGGGAGTGATCCTCACAGGCTTCCTCGTCACCTACGGCCCGTGGCTCATCCCGTTCTCGGACAGGTCTGCCGTGTTTCTGTTCTACCTGCTTCCTTGTGTGCCGTTCATGTGCCTGGCCCTCGGCTACGTTGCCTGCACGCTCGGGCGTTCGCTCCCGGCAAAGGGCGTCGTCACGCTTTTCCTCAGCGGCGCCATCGGGTTGTTTGCGTGGTACTACCCGCTAACGGCGAACGTCGCTATCCCTTACGAGGACTGGGATGCACGCCTGTGGATCTTCGATCACTGTGACAAGCCTCCGGGGGCCCCCGTGACCGAGACGGTGACGACGACGGTAGACGGGACCCAGACCACGAAGGAAGAGACCGGCAACTCGTCCGACGATCTCCCCCCGCCAGGTTGGTGCTGGCGGTGAAAAGGGCGTCCGGCACCTAGAGCTCGCGCACCTCAACGAGCTCGACTTCATATTCGAGCGTGGCGTTGGGAGGGATGTCTGCGGTCGGAGCCCCGTCGGCTCCGTAGCCGAGCTCGGGGGGGATCACAAGTCGTCTGATTCCGTTCTCCCTCATGCCCTCAAGACCCTCATCCCAGCCCTGAATCACCTGCCCGGCGCCGAGCGCGAAGGGGAAGGGCTCCCCTTCTCGGTACGCCGAGTCGAAGACCTCGCCGTTCGCCAAGCGGCCGACGTAGTTGACGGACAGCGATGTCCCAGACTCCGCCACCCGGCCCGTTCCGCACTCGAGGTCTTGGACTCTCACGCCGGACTCCGTCGTGAGGGGGTCCCCGACGCACGAGGGGAGTTCGGGCGCGCCCCCCGAGCAAGCACCCGCCACCACCACAAAGCAGGCGGCGAGGGCCATGCCGCCGACAGAGCGAGCCACTGTGAAAAGCGAACATCGATCGCTCATTCGGCACGCCGGTAGACCCGCCGGGGGGCGTTCAGTGGCCCCGATCTATCCACTCCTGCAGATGTGGTGACTCGGTGCCGATCGTGGTGTCGTCGCCGTGGCCCGGATGCACGATCGTGTCTTCCGGCAACTCGAGGAGCTTGGAGCGAATCGATTCGATGATCGTGGGAAAGTCCGAGTACTTACGTCCGGTCGCTCCCGGGCCCCCCTTGAACAAGGTGTCGCCCCCGAAAAGGTGCCCGGCGCCGTCGTGGAGGCAGACACCTCCCGGCGTGTGCCCGGGTGTGTGGATGACCTCGAGCGCGACGCCGCCTGCCCTTAGCATGTCCCCCTCGGCCAGCGCCGAATCGGGGGGGCGCCCGGGATGGACCTCGTCCCACAGCATCCTGTCATCGGGATGCAGAGCGATCGGCGCGGCGACCGCCTCGGCGAGATCGACCGCAGCATTGATGTGGTCGTTGTGACCATGGGTGCAGATGATTGCGACCACGCGCCTGCCGTCAATCGCCTCGACGATCGGACCGGCTTGGTGGGCCGCATCGATCACGAAGACCTCTTCGTCGTTGCCAACCACCCAGATGTTGTCTTCGACCTCGAAGTCCTGACCATCGAGCGAAAAGATCCCCGACGTCGTGACCTTGTCTATGCGTTTGCCCTCTGGGGCCCCGCCGGGCCCGTCACCGGCCATCATATGACCACAACCGATCTCAGCACCTCACCGCGCTCCATCTTGTGAAACGCCTCCTCGACCTCATCGATGGTGATGGTCTCGGTGACGAACCGATCGAGGTCGAGCCGTCCGGCAAGGTGCATGTCGATGAGCATGGGGAAGTCCCGTGACGGCAAGCAGTCCCCATACCACGAGGGCTTCAACGCGCCGCCCCGCCCGAAGAACTCGATCATCGGCAACTCGACGGTCATGGTCGGGTCGGGCACTCCAACCTGCACCATGGTCCCGGCGAGATCGCGCGCGTAAAACGCCTGTTTCATGACCTCGGGATGACCAACCGCCTCGATGACAACATCGGCACCGAAACCATCGGTGAGCTCCTTGATCGCCTCGACGGGATCGGCTTCCTTGGCGTTGACGACGTGAGTCGCGCCGAAGTCCTTCGCCCACTCGAGCTTGCGGGAATCCACGTCGACCGCGACGACGGTACGGGCTCCGGCCAACCGCGCGCCCTGAATTGCAGCGTCGCCGACACCTCCGCAACCAAAGACTGCGACCGTGTCGCCCCGGCCGACCTCGCCTGTGTAAAGCGCAGCGCCGAGCCCCGCCATGACGCCGCAACCGATCAGACCTGCGGGCTCGGGCTTTGCCGCCGGGTTGACCTTCACGGCCTGCCCGGCTGCGACGACGGTCAGCTCCGAGAAGGCACCGATGCCGAGTGCGGGGGTGAGCTCGGTCCCGTCGGAACGCGCCATCGCCTGCTCCGCGTTGCGGCTGTTGAAGCAGTACCACGGCCGCCCCCGCCTGCAGGACCTGCACGTACCGCATGGCGCGCGCCACGCCAACACGACGAAGTCGCCGGGAGCAACCTCGTCGACGCCGTCGCCGACCTCTTCGACGATTCCGGCGGCCTCGTGACCGAGCAGGAACGGGAAATCATCGTTGATCGCCCCCTCCCGATAGTGGAGATCGGTGTGGCAGACGCCGCACGCCTGGACCCTGACAAGGGCCTCGCCGGGGCCGGGATCGGGAACCCTGATGTTTTCGACCTCGACCGGCGCGCCCTTTGATGAAGCGATGACGGCCCGTGCTTCATGTGGCATTAGACGTCTCCCTCATCGATCGAAGGTCCCTGCGTTTCCCGGCGCTGCGTCGGCAAGAAATGGCGGCCGACAAACATCAACCACTCACCGCCGGCAAGGCCGGCCTCAGCTCGCGCTTGGGGTGGCCCCGATCTGGTTCATGATGCCAAGCTCATCCGTGCCGCCCCAGCGTTCGACGATTTGGCCTTTCTCGAAGCGGCCGATCTGCACGCCCCTGACCTCGATGCGCTTGTGCGTCGGCGCAACGCCGTGGAAGTCGCCCTCGTGTGTCCCCGACAGCGTGTACGCGAGTGAGACATGCTCGTCGTCGGCAACCACATGGGCGGGCTCGAGGTGGGCGTCGGGGAACGCAGCGACAAGCGCCTCCCAAAACGCCTTTAAGCCGCCACGGCCTGGGCCCTGGTCGGGGGCCGGGTCGTGATCGACGCAATCCTCGGCGAACGATTCGACCGCAGCATCGATGTTTCCCGCATTGACGTTCTCGGCGAGATGCTCCTGGGCAGCAATGTTGTCTTCTCGAGACATTTCTCTCTCCTTCACCTTGATGGTTGGTGTCGCCGGCCCGACGACCCCACAAGCTGGGGGCAAACGATACCTGGTCGCGCGGCCGGCAGTTGATTCACGGAGGTGGCGCGCCGGTTCGCTCGAGAGCTCGGCTTCTTCTTCGGCGCCGGAGTCGTGGCGTCGGTTCGGGGCTTTTCGCCCCGATAGGGTCGGATGATGAGCGATGTGATCCCCCCTCCCACGACCTCGCCGTCTCCGGCTCCCGATGCGGGTGCAGGGGACGGGGCGCGCCGGCTTGGACGGCTCACTGCGAAGGTGAAGGACCCCCTCGGTCCGAACTACCGAAAGCTGTGGATCGCGGCCACGATCTCCAACCTCGGAGATGGGGTTCGCTTGACCGCCTTGCCGTTGATGGCCGCGACCTTGACCCGCGATCCCGCCCGCATCGCCGGTATCGAGTTCGCCTCGACCCTGCCGTGGTTTTTGTTCGCGTTGCTCTCCGGCGCACTTGTGGATCGCGTGGATCGACGGGTTGCAATGGGCGCCTCCAACATCCTGCGGGCCGCGCTCGTGGGGGCCCTTGCAGTGGCGGTCGTTGCGGGCGGCGAGACGCTCGTGCTGCTCTATGTGATCGCATTCCTGCTCGGCAGCGCGGAGACGATCTTCGATAATGCATCCCAGGCAATCCTGCCGGCCCTTGTGCGCAAGGATCAGCTCGAACGCGCCAACGGCCGGATGTACGCAGCGGAGTTCATCACCAACCAGTTTGCGGGCCCACCGCTCGGCGCGCTTTTGTTCGTCACGGCTGCCGCCACTCCGTTCTTCCTCGACTCGGCATCGTTTCTGATCGCGGCCCTGCTGATCCTCTCTTTCAGTGGGAGCTTCCGCACCCCGAGAGACGAGGACTCGCCGCGACCGACACTGCGCGCCGACATCGCGGAGGGATTGCGCTGGCTGTGGAACCATAGGCTTCTGCGCGCGCTTGCGATCATGCTCGGCATCTGGAACGGATCGTCGATGGCCACCGCTGCGATCTTCGTCTTGTTCGCGCTGGAGCTTCTAGGGGTTAGCGAGATCGGCTTCGGGATTCTCGCGTCCAGCTTCGTTGTGGGGAGCGTGCTCGGAAGCATGGTGGCATCAAGACTGAGCAAGCGTCTCGGACCCGGGACCACCCTGTTCTTGCAGGTTCTCCTTGGTGCCGGAGCCTCGCTCGTGATCGGTCTGACGTCGAATCCAATCCTCGTCGGGGCGATGTTCGCGATTGAGGGTTTCACGGCGGTGACCTGGAACGTGATCACGGTGTCGTTGCGCCAGTCGATCATCCCCGATCGCCTCCTGGGGCGGGTCAACAGCGTCTACCGCCTCCTCGGATGGGGGATAATGCCGATTGGCGCCGCACTTGGAGGTTTCCTCGGCGCCGTATTCGGGCTGAGATCGCCTTTCTTCGTCCAAGCCGCCGCGCTCGCCGTCATGGCCGGTTTCGCGCTGCGACTGCTCAGCAACCGCGCCATTGCCGACGCACGAGCGGTGGCCGAGGCCTAAGGCGCGTCAGCGTAAACGGAAGAGTCGAAGACGGTTATCGAGAAACAAACGCTCAGCGAGAGTCGCGATCGGCGCGCACATAGGCCGCCGAGCCGACCGAGGAAAACCCCTCGGACCCCTCCGCCCCCATGCGATCCTCCACCTCTGTGACAACCTCGGCGGGTGTGCGCATACGAGCCCCTCGGGTCAGCTCGCCGAGCAGGTACTCCTGGAGGCTCATCCCCGCCGCTGCGGCCCACTGGCGATAGATCCGATGAACATGGTCGGGCACGCTTCGAATCTGAATCGTGGCCATGAGCGCTAATCTAGCGCATTAAAGCGCCCCACTACATGAGTCCGTTTACTTGCTCGAGTACCACGGCTCGGTGATGTCGAGGAATTTGGGCTCGCCGTCCGAGATGGCTTCCCACTCCTTCATGAACTCCTCGAACTCAGGAGCCGACATCATCTCTTTCTCCTTGGATCGCGCCTCGGCTTCGGAGGTGAAGTACATGGCGCTCGTGTAGCGACCGTTCTCCGGGTGCCACGCCGTGATCCCACCGATCACGTCGGGCCGCGCCTCACTCATCTGGCCTTGGCTGGCCTTGTCGAGCTCCCTGGACTTGTCGACATCCGTCGTCTTGCCCTGGATCACCTGCACGAACTCGGCGGCGTCGGAACCTCCGTCGTTCATTAGATCGACCAATTCGCAATCGTGAAACATGATGTTTTCCAAGTAAGGGGCCGTCGCCTCCCACCACGCGGCCTGCTCGGCGCGGTCACTGTTCACCCGAGCCGCGTCTACGTTCTCGAAACGGGCGAGAGAGATGAACTCGCCGTCTGCCGTAACCCCAGCCGTGCTGCCGAGGTAGCCCTCTGCGGCCGGCTTGAGCTCTTGGTCCCACTTGTCCAACTGCTTGCGAAGGCCGGCTGCGTCCTTGGCCTTGCCCTGGATGATTTGCACAAACATGGTTTCTCCCTTTCCTTTCCTTGGCTTTTCTTGCTAAGGCGCTACAACGGATGCGGGCTTCTTCGTGACGCGCACACCGCGCCGACCGCGTACTAGGGCGGCTCCACCGCCATTCATCAGGAGAAGCGCAACCCCCGTCAGGAACAAGGCACTGAACCCCGTGAACGCCAAGGCCGACAGCCAGCCCCGCCTCCACCCTGCACCCTCGCGACCTTCCACCTGCGTTGAAGTATCGGAGACGGCAGCAATCGCGTTTCCACCTCGAACTAGCTTGGCCGCCAGAGAAACGGCCGAGGGCTCGTTCCGCTCCGAGGCCCCGACCAACCCCAGACCCCTAGACAACGGATCGGTGTCGCGCTTCTTGCGAGCTCCCCCCTCCCGCACGTCTTTGCTCTTCGCGGAGGAACTTACCCTCTCATAGCTGTTTCCGTTCTTTCCGCGCTGGTCCCTCAAACCGGCGGGTTGAGTGCTCCTGCCCACGGTCCCAGAGGTGGCCTTGTCGGTGGTCCGGCTGACCGTGGAGCCGGCCTTGTCGGTCGTGTTGTTGATGGAAGAGGCAGCCTTGTCGGTGGTCCTGTTGACGGTGTTCGTCGCCTTGTCGGTGGTCCGGCTGACCGTGGAGCCGGCCTTGTCGGCAGTCTTCTTGACGGTGTTCGTCGCCTTGTCGGCAGTCTTGGTCACCGTGGAGCCGGCCTTATCGGTCGTGTTATTGACGGTGCTCGTCGCCTTGTCGGTGGTGTTGTCGACCGTGGAGCCGGCCTTATCGGTCGTGTTATTGA
>Ga0136610_1000038_pt1 | contig 23778 bp, 18 predicted proteins | sample AntDrymUQ1342206_2_FD_104804 | JGI IMG/M metagenome (GOLD analysis project Ga0136610, IMG submission 104804) | Polar desert sand microbial communities from Dry Valleys, Antarctica - metaG UQ134 (22.06) | ecosystem: Environmental > Terrestrial > Soil > Desert | place: Antarctica: Dry Valley...
CGACCAGACTGAATCTCCGTCCCGCCACTCCTTATTCAGGGGACCGCGGGGGGCGAAGTAAGACTCGCCCTGGACCGTGGCGTCGACCGGCGCGAAGCTTCCCCGGTACGCGAAACCGCAATCATCGAGAATTTCGAGCAGCTCGTCGAGGGGGACGTAGCGGTTTCGGAGAGCATCTGCGGCCTCCGGGATCAGGGGGTAGTGCCAGTAGCCGTGGCGCAGTTGCTCTTGCGAGCAGGTGCTGACCGTGAGGATGCCGCCTGGCTTCAGAACCCTGGCAAATTCTCTGAAGGCCAGGCGATGGGCAGGGAACCCTTCTGAAGCATCGTCAGGCAGGTGGTGAAGTACCTGGTTGATCATGACCCCGTCGAGAGTCGAGTCCTCGAAGGGCAGCTCATCGATTCTCGAGGAATGGAAAGAGATGCGGTCCTTTGCCCAGGCCAGCTTGCGCGCGGCGACCTCGAGCATGCCTGGGTTCAGGTCTACCGCCTCGATTCGTCCGACGTAACCGAGCAGCGCCTCGGAGTAGCTACCTGTGCCACACCCTGCATCCAGTATTACCGTCCTATCCAAAGGCACAGGCGCGTGGGCCAGGCAGCCTATGATGACCTCGGTCCCGACCGGCTCCCTGGTCCTGTCGTAGTTACCGGATTTGTGTGTGTAGTTCTCGTAGCTGCTCAATCCGGTTATCCCTCCTCAGTCCGTTCTTCTCCTACGACCATGTGAGCCTATTCTACAGAGCCGGTTGAACCCAGGTTTTACCCATCGTTAACCCTTGTTTCACCCAGGGAAGTAACGGCGAGTCTATACTGCGCGAGATCACGTGCGGCTCTAAGGGAGGAAAGAACCGTATGGCTTTTCGGAGCGTGGGGACAAACCTGTCCCGACTGTACCTGGACAACCTCTATCAGCTCTCGGAGGACCTCGAGAGGTCAAAGGGCGCAGGAGCGGATTTCGTCGAGATCTGGCCCCACCATCTTGGGGTCATTCTCGGCGGCAGTCTCGATGAGATCAGGCTGAGAGCGATCAGGGACTCGCTGCTGGAGGCAAATCTGGCCTACACCGTGCACGCCCCGCTGGAGGTCAACCTCATGGATCCAACCTCACCCGACCTTCAGTGTGCCGTACTTGACGCCAGCCTCCGGTTCGCGCACGTTATCGGCGCGGAGGTAGTAGTCTGCCACGCCGGCCAGCGGGTGGCCGCGCGCGACTTCAGGCACAGCATGGGTGACCAGCTCACAGCCGAACGCTCAGCCCTGCGGCGGGCTGGAGACCGGGCGGAAGACCTTGGCCTGGCCATCGCCGTCGAGAACTACTACCCCGATCGGCCTATCCTGCACGGCGCGGTCTACGACTACTCGGTCTGGACCTCAGAGCTGGCCGAGCAGATCCATAAGGTCCGGCATCCCGCTGTCGGCATCTGCCTGGATGTCGGACATGCGGCCCTCGCGGCGGGAGTCTTCGGCTTCGACTACATCGAAGAGTGTGCCGACCTGGCACCACTCGTTCGCCACGTACACCTTCACGACAATCTGCAGAGGACTAACCTCACGGATGAGCCTGCGGTCTCCGAGCACACGGTCTACGGGCTTGGAGATTTGCACCTCCCACCTGGCAGAGGAACTATCCCGCTCGGGGATTTGTTCCGGCGGATGAACTTCGCCGAAAACCCCTCGTGCTGCGTAGAGTTGTCCCCCGAGCACTTCTCCCAGGTTCCCGAGGCTCTCCACGCTGCCAGAGAGCTTGGCCTGGAGCCTGCGTCCATGGAGCGTGTGCCAGCCTGAGCCCGGCGTCAGGGCGGTTCGGGCTAAACTCAATGCCTAGCACGGCCAGATGCGTGCTGCGTGGATTGATGGTACAACGGGGCCATCCGAACCTTCGAAGAAAGGAACCTCGGATGGCTCAGACTCCGCATACTGAGCCACTCGAGCGCCTGGAAGGAGCAGCCATGTCGGAAGCCAACAAGTAACTCGTCAGGCGCCACTTCGAGGAGGTCTTCAACCGGAAGAACCTGGCGGTCTGCGACGAGACCATGGCAGTGAATTTCGTCGAGCACGCGGCCGCGCCGTTCTCACAGTCTGCCCCTGGAAGGGTGAAGGGACCCCAGGCCATGCGCGCGAGCGCGGAATGGTTGCTGGCGCAATTCCCTGATCTGCACATGACGATAGAAGCGGTGATCGCGGACGGGGATACGGTGGCCGTCAGGATCCTCTCGGAGGGGACCAACCTCGGGGCGTTGAACGGCGTGGCACCACCGACGGGAAAGCGCTTTACAGCTCGTCAGAGCCACTGGTTCAGGGTTGCGGACGGCAAGCTGGTCGAGCACTGGGCCACGCGCGACGATCTTACTGCCATGTTGCAGCTTGGAGTCGTTCGACCTCCCGGTAGGCCGCCCCTCTAGAACATTCCAGAGACCGGAAAGTTACGCTGGTGACGCTACAGCGTCTCACGGCGAGAGCACAGACTTGAGGCGCGGAAGAGAGGAGCAACGGTGCCGACGATGATCGTGCTGGTCAACCTGAAGGAAGGTGTGGCCCCACAAGAATACGAGACGTGGCTCCAGGAACGCTACGTCCCCGCGATACTGGACCTCGCCTCGGTAGACGAGTGGCACGGTTACAGGGTGGGCGGCGAACCTCCATACGAGTACGTCGTTTCGGTCGGAATCAACGACCTGAAGCAGCTTGGCAGGGATATGGGGAGCGAGCGGGTACAGCGGCTCCTCGGCGAGCTCGGCGAGTACGCTGAGGTCACGCAGCTTATGACGGAGCGCTTCGTTTGAGTTCGACATCGGGGACATAAGAGTTGCCCCAGCTCGAGATAATCATCGGTCTTCTCCTTGCGGTGGCGGCGTTGGCCACCCTCGCAGCGCGGCTTGGTGTACCGTACCCGATCCTGCTGGTTCTCGGTGGATCGGCGCTCGGATTCGTGCCGCAACTACCGCAGGTGAAGCTAGATCCCGAGCTCGTGTTCTTGTTGTTCTTGCCGCCCTTGCTGTACGTCTCTGCGCTCTTTACTTCGTGGCGCGACTTTCGGGCGAACGTCAGGGCCATCTCGCTGCTCGCCGTGGGACTCGTCCTAATGACGACTCTTGTGGTCGCCGCTGTCGTCCACACCGTTACCGAACTGCCCTGGGCAGCGGCCTTCGTCCTCGGGGCGATCGTCTCCCCCACAGACGCCATCGCCGCCACCACGGTCGCCCAGCGCCTCGGCGTGCCCCGCCGCATCGTCACGATCCTGGAGGGCGAGAGCCTCGTCAACGACGCCACGGGTATCGTCGCTTACCGCGTCGCCGTCGCCGCAGTGATCACCGGCGCCTTCTCGGTCTGGGAGGCAAGCCTGCAGTTCGTCGTCGGCGCTGTGGGCGGGGTAGCAGTCGGCTTCGCGGTGGGTTGGCTCGTCGTCTGGGCGCGCCGCCACCTCGCGGAAGACCCCTCCGTACAGAATATCGTCTCACTGCTCACTCCCTTCGTCGCCTACCTGGCGGCGGAGGAGCTGCCGCACAGCCTGTGGGAGGCACTCCACGAGCAGTTCGGCGTCCCCGCAGATCTCCACTTCTCCGGCGTTCTCGCGGTCGTGACTACGGGGTTGTATCTCGGGCGTAAGGGACCGTACATAGTCTCATCGGGGACACGACTTCAAGGGTACGCGACGTGGGAGCTTATAACGTTCTTGCTGAACGGTCTGATCTTCATCCTGATCGGGCTGCAGCTCGGGAGCGTGGTCGGGGAGCTCGACACCTACACGACAGTGCAGCTCGCCTCCTACGCGATCCTCGTGAGCCTGACCGTCATCGTCGTACGCGTGGCCTGGGTCTTCCCGGCGACATACGTCCCAAGGTGGGCCATCCGCCGCATCAGGGAGCGGGACCCGTCTCCTCCCTGGCGGAACGTCTCGATCGTATCGTGGACCGGGATGCGGGGTGTGATCTCGCTGGCAGCGGCCCTCGCGCTGCCGTTCCAGACGGCGTCGGGGGCTCAGTTTCCAGGGCGCAATCTCATCATCTCCCTGACGTTCTGCGTGATCCTGGCGACGCTCGTGGTCCAGGGTCTCTCGTTGCCGGTCCTGATCCGGGCCCTCGGACTCGAGGACGACCACATCGGGGACAAGGAGGAGACGCACGGCCGTATCCAGGTCGCCGAGGCCGCCCTGGAGCGCCTGGATGAGCTTTCCAACGAAGACTGGGTGCGCGAGGATACGACAGAGCGTATGCGCGGCATGTACACCTACCGCCGCAACCGTTTCGCCTCCCGCTTCGACGGCGATCCCGACGGCGTCGAAGAACGCTCGGCAGCCTACCAGCGCCTCATGGCCGAGCTGCTCGGAGCGCAGCGCCTGAGGCTCGTCAGGTTGCGCGACGAAGGCAGTATCGGGGACGAGGTCATGCACCGCATCGAACGCGACCTCGACCTGGAAGAGTCTCGTCTGGGATTGTAGGTTCAGCAATTCAGCTCGGTTTCGCTGAAACCTGATGCCTCAGTTTGCAGAGCGACTGCGCCTCCTGCAAACTGCTTTAGTACGCGGCCTTCAGGATCTTCAACGCCTCCCCGGCCTCTTCGCCGTACTCCCCCGCGATAGCTTCGAGGTCCTCCTCGGGCACCCCGACCTCGCGAAGGCGTCTGGGCAATCCGAGATCCTCGACCAGCGAAGACACACGCTCGGGCGGCTCTCCACCGAGCGATTCTGAGAGCTTGCTCCATCGATCGCCCTGCACGCGCTGCTTCATGACCTGCAGGCTCGGTGCGAGCGTGATACAGGAGGTTATGCCGTGTGGCACTTCGTAGCTGGCTCCGATCCTGCGCCCCAACTCGTGCGAGAGCCCCATCGGCGTGTTCGCCTGCCCGAAGTACGCGAGCCAGGAGGCGAGTTGCAGCTCCAGACGCACGTCCAGGTCTTCTGGCTCTCGTCTCGACAGCGGCAGGTACTCCATCAGGCGCCGCGCTCCTTCCAGACCGGTCACGTCGTTGACGGGATGGTCGCCTCCGTAGAGAAAGCCTTCGACCGCGTGATCCAGGGCCCGAACGCCGGTCGAGAGCCAGAGCCTCTCGGGCGTGAAGACGGTGGCCCCGGGATCCAGTACGACGACCCGCGGAACGGTCTTGGGATCGTCGAATCCTCTCTTCCTCCCCATTCTCTCGTCCGTAACCCCTGCCCTGTGGGCCCACTCGGCGCCTGAGAGGGTGGTCGGGACCGCCACCTGCTGAGGATAGCCTAGCTCCCGCGCCACGGCCTTGGTGCCGTCTATGACGCTGCCCCCACCGACGCTGACGAGGAGGTCAGCCGCGGCCGCCTCCGCCTCCGTGGCTGCCTTCTCGACCGTCCCGCCGGGGGTATGCTGTCCGATACCGGCGAAGGTCCCTGCGTGCCTGCCGCCGAGCAATGCCTCGACGCGGCGGATGAGGCCGGTCTTCTCGTTCAGGCTGCGCCCGGTGATGACGAAGGCCCGGTCGTAGGGCCGGGCCTCCACTTCCAGCTTCTCCAGAGCATCCGCGCCGAAATGAACGCGTGTGGTCTGAAGGAAGGTGTGGGTACCGCTTCTCACGGCCCCATGGTACAGTCGCAGGCGGCTCCAGGCGACCGCAGAGCAGTGGTCAGCCCCCCGAGCGAGCCTCCGAAGGTGCCTCGGCGTTCTCCCAGCCGTGGGCACGTAGGTACTGCTCGAAGGAGACGAGCCCGGGGTGCTCCTTCCTCAGGCCGGCGATGTCAGCCTCGTAGCCATGATCGTTGAACCACCGGTACATCACGGCGTACTCCTCGCCCATCTGCTCCTCGAACCCTTCCCAGGGCACCTGGAAGAAGTCCACGTCGCGTCCTATCACCCGGGAGAATGTCCCCGCGATCTCCGGCATAGTCATCTCGTCCCCAGCGAGGTCCACCTCGCGCCCGATCCAGCCTTCCGGGTTCTCGAAGGCCATGGCGGCGAAGACGCCGATATCCTCGGCGTCGATCATCTGCAAGGGCTTGTCAGGGTCGAGCGGCTGCGGGAGCGTGCCGCCGAGGATCGGCTCCCTCATGTACTCCCAGTTCTGCATGAAGAAGACCGGGCGCAGTACCGTGTAAGGTACGCCGCTCGCGCGCACGTGCTCCTCGACCTCCCACTTGCTCTCGAAGTGCGGGATGCCCGTGTCCTTGTGCGCGCTGCCGACCGAACTGTACATGTAATGCTCGACGCCCGCCGCCTTCGCCGCATCAGCGAGCTGCACACCCTGCCTTACCTCGCCCTCTACGCCGACCTCCATGAACTGCTGGACCGAGAATACCCCGTAAACGCCGTCGAGCACCCGCTCGATGGACGAGCGGTCCTCGAGGTCCCCACTCACGACCTCGGTCCCGAGGTCAGCCATCTCCCTGGCCTCTACTTTCCCCGTATCCCGGGTGAGCGCACGCACGGCGAAACCCCGCTTCAAGAGGTTCCGCGCCACCGCTCCACCCTGCTGGCCCGTCGCCCCACTGACCAGGATCACTCGTCCCCCGTTGCCCCTACCTTCCATGTTTCCTCCTTCTGTTCGACCTTGCCTACATCCTGTACCTCAAAAACGGACGTGCGTCCGCTTTAAAGTGCGAGGGTAGCGCGGTAGACTGCCGGTGTCAAGGTCAAATGTAGAGGCTTTATAGAGAAGGCTCAAAGAGGGGCCTTATTGAGGGGCCTTATAGAGGGTGGTTGTCGTGGAGCGTGCACGGACAGGGCGGGCGGGGTGGAGGTTGGATCATCTGGGGCGTCCGTCGGCCCGCGAGGGGGAGCGCAGCGACGCGGCGCGCAACAGGCGTGTGATCCTCGGTACGGCAAGGACGCTCTTCGAAGAGCGTGGCGTCACGTGCGTAACGATGGAAGAGATAGCAAGGGCGTCAGGAGTCGGGAAGGGTACGCTCTACCGGCGCTTCCCACACAAGGGCTTTCTGTGCCAGGCGCTTCTCGACGAGCCGACGAAGCATCTCCAGGAGCAGACACTGAAAGTCTTGCGGGAACCCGAGACATCGGCCCTGGAGAAGCTCGACGCCTTCCTGGACCGGCTCGTGGCCTTTACCGCGGAGAACCTGGACCTGATCTACGGCGGCAACGAACCGTTGTGCGGGGCTGACCGTCTGGAGCGCTTCTCGCACCCCGCTTACGACTGGCGACGCTCGACCGTACTCGGGCTCTTGCGGGCCGCGGTCAACGAGGGAGACGTAGACGCCGGGCTCGACCTCGAGTATCTGGCCCAGGCGCTGCTCGCCCCGCTCGAGGTGGACCTCTTTTACTACCAGCACAGGGTGCAGGGACTTCCGGCCTGGCGCATTAGCGATGGAGTACGGTCTCTGGTATCCCGTGCGGAATGAAACGTTAGATGAGCGATCGGAGGACAGAGATGGAACTGGGCGGCCTGCACCACATGACAGCGGTCACGACGAACGCCTCGGAGAACGTGGCGTTCTATACGGACTTGCTCGGCCTGCGGCTCGTAAAGAAGACTGTGAATCAGGACGACGTCTCCGCCTACCACCTTTTCTACGGCGACGAGGTTGGCAACCCTGGAACCGAGATCACGTTCTTCGACTGGCCCCATTTGCGTGTTGCCCCCAACCATCCTGGCGCAGGCGAAGTCTCGACTACCGAGTTGCGCGTGCCCGACCGCGCCGCGCTCGACTGGTGGGCCGGACGTTTCCAGGACCTCGGCGTGGATAGCAGCAGCGTCGAAGAACGTGAAGACCGCCCCTACCTGGACTTCACCGACCCCGAAGGACAGCGTCTTCGCCTCTCTGCTGATGAAGGCGAAGGAGTGCAGGGCGGTGTTCCGTGGGAGAAGAGCCCTGTTCCGCGGGAGGTGGGCATCAGGGGTCTCGGGGCCGTCGACCTGACGGTGAGGGAGCTCGATCCCACCGCATGGGTCCTTACCGAAGTCCTCGGCTTCCGGAAGGTGGGCGAGCGCACGAACGGAGAAGGCCAACCTGTGACCTTCGAGGTCGGAGATGGGGGTCCTGGGGCCACGGTACGGGTGGTCGAGAAGCCAGGCGCGCCGTGGACCCATCTGGGGCGTGGCGGCGTGCACCATATCGCTTTCAGGACACCGGATGACGAGGAGCACGCAGAATGGAGGGAGAAGATCCGGCGCGCCGGCCTGAGGGTAACGCCGCAGATAGACCGCTTCTACTTCCGTTCGATCTACTTCCGCGAACCAGGCGGGGTCCTGTTCGAGATCGCCACCGACGGCCCCGGTTTCGCCACGGACGAGGACGCCGCGCACCTCGGCGAGAGGCTCTCTATTCCCCCTTTCCTGGAGGAGCGCAGAGATGAGATAGAGGCAGGGCTAGATCCCATAACCTTGAGCGGTGGAGCAGCACAACGTTGAAATCTCTTGCGCAAGAGATTTCGCCGGGGGACGACGAAGCATAGCGACTCGACACGAAGATAAGCACTCCGACCCGCAGTGGCTCCGGTGGAGCAAGCGCCTGGCTCCAACGCCAAGGACCTCCTGAAGGCAGATCTCCGATGGGTTTGTCTCCAGCCCAGTCTCGTGCTACTGTAGGATTCGCCGGGGAATGCGATCGTGCTGAAGGAGATCTCAGAGGGAGGCGACGGAGAAGATACCGGCAAGGCACTTGCACTTATTCTAAAAGGAGACACTCTACGTGGGAACTTTCAATTCCACTAAGACCGTGCCCTACGTTGTTGACGACCTTACCCCTGTTGCCCAGGATTTGATGAGTTACTTCGAAAGCCAGGACTACGAGGCTACCGAAACGAACCTCCCCGCGGGAGGGGTGCAGGTCAGCATCCGCAGGGGTGGCACCTTCAAGGCCATCATAGGCATGAAGACCGCCCTAAACATAAAGATAGAGCCCGTCGAAGGCGGGACCCAGGTGGATGCAGGCGTAGGCATCTTCGGTCAGCAGGCAATCCCGACGATGATCACCGCGCTGGTCTTCTGGCCGGTGATAATCTCCCAGGTATGGAACATGGCACAAGAGGCCAAGTTGGACGAGGAGGCTCTGGGCGTCGCCGAAGAGAGCCTGAAAGCTCATGCTTCGGGAGCACCAAGCCCGATAGCTCAAGCGTAACTGCGTAAACAGAGTAAATACTCCAGATAAACCTGAAGTCTGATGCCGCGGCATGCGAAAGGATTGATCTTTCGCATGCCGCTCTAGGCGCCGCTGACGCGCAGCACCGCCTTCCCCGTGTACCCCCGCTCTATGAGCCGGGCGGCGATTTCGCCCACCTCCGTCCATAAGGCCGGCTTCTCAGGCCACCGGTCCGCCCTGATATCGGCATCTTGGAGATCGGTGAGCCAGGCTGCTCGCTGCCATCCTCCCCAAAGGCGGTAGCTGTACCAGATCCCCAACACCTCACAACCGCTTTACTTCGCGGGCGGCAGGGTCTATACATTCCCCGTGTCCGAGAGAGAGAAAAGACGGGTCCTGTGGCGAGAGGGCGGCCGGGAGGGCGGGGTGCGCGAGAGGCTGCGCAACCGGCCCCGCCTGCGGCCCAAGGTCTACGGCTACCTCACGGAGGAGAAAGAGACGCTTCGTCAGGGGTTCGCCGCGCTGTTTCTCTCCTCGGCGGGGGAGTTACTCGCGGGCATCGTGCTCGCCGGTATCTCAGGCACGCTCGACGAGCTCGTCGGGCTCGCGGTCCTGATCCCCGCTGCCATAGGGATGCGCGGCGCCATCTTCGGGGCGATGGGGAGCAGGCTCTCGACCTCCATCCAGACCGGCCTTTTCAGCTTCGACCTCAGGCGCGGCGTGCTCGCCGAGAACGTGCAGGCAGCGGCCGTCCTCTCGCTCGTCTCTGGTGTGTTCCTCGCTTTCCTGGCGCGAGTCCTTTGCGGCATCCTCGGCGTCGAGACAGAGCTCTCGGTCGTCGACTACGTCATCATATCCACGGCCGGCGGAATCATCGCCGGCGTGCTCCTGCTCGGGATCACGGTCCTCGTCGCACGCCTCTCGGTCGCCCGCGGCTGGGACATGGATAACATCGGGGCCCCGATGCTGACTGCCGCGGGGGATATCCTCACGCTCCCCTCACTTGTTATCGCTACATACCTTATAGGCATCCCTATCTTCTCTTCGGTCCTCGGGGCCACGCTGGCCTTGGCAGCGGGGGCGGCAGCGTACTTCGGACTCAGGATGGGTGTCGAGAACCTCAGGCGCATCCTGGCCGAATCGTTCCCGATCCTGGCCATGACGGGGACAGTGACCATCCTGGTCGGCGTCGCGCTGCAGAACCGCGAGGAGCAGTTCACGACGCTTTTGGCCTTGAGCATCCTTCTGCCGGCCTTTTTGCAGGAGGGCGGCGCACTCGGCGGCATACTCTCCAGCCGCCTCTCCTCGAAGATCCACCTCGGCCTTATAGCGCCGCGCGGGGTACCGCAGTTCGCGGCCCTAAGAGACTTCACGCTCATCTACATCTTCGCTACCGGGGTCTATGTGTTCATCGGTGGGGCTTCGCACCTCATAGCAGTGGCGCTCTTCCATGAGGGGGCTAGCCCTGGTTTCCTGGTGATGATCGGGGTCAGCGCCCTTGCTGGCTTGATCGCCACCACGGCGGCGGTGCTCGCAGCCTACTACGGCTCGACCCTGAGCTACAGGCTGGGGTTGGACCCTGACACCTACGGCATCCCCATAATCACGGCGGCCGTGGACCTGCTCGGCTTTATGAGCCTTATAATAGCCCTTATCGTTTTCGGATTGGCGGGGTAAGAGATGCGTGAGACGCGACCAAGGAACGTGAAGGAGATGCTCATCGAGGCGAAGAACACCTCGGAGCTTATGGTCGACCTGGCCTACGCGGCGATCTTCTACAACTCCGAGGATCTCTCCGAAGAGGTATCCCACCTGGAGGAGCGCCTGAACGACCTGGTCTTCGACATGCGCACGCTGACCATCCTGGCCGCGAGGAGCCCTTCCGATGCGGAACAGATGGCGGGCATCCTCCAGGTCGTCCAGGACATAGAGAAGATCGGCAACGCCGCCGTCGACATAGCCAAGATCGTGGTCAAGCGGCTTGGGATCCCGCCCGAACTCCTGCACGATATTCCTGAGGCCGAGGAGATACCCTCCCGCGTCCGCGTGCACGCGGATAGCGCCCTGGACGGCCGCTCTCTGGGCGAGGTCGACCTGCCCGTCGAGACGGGGATGCGCCCTATTGCCCTCCGCTCCGAGGACGACTGGAACTTCGACCCCGAGCCCGAGGACGTGCTGCGGTCCGGCGACGTACTCTTCCTGCAGGGCCCGCCGGAGGGCGTCACCGAGGTCAGGGAGCTCGCCGGGGCCCGTCCGCTCGGAGACGCGCCCGTGCCAGCGCCGACCGCCGGCGAGCTCTCGGAGATCGACCGCGCGGTGGACATCCTGATCGAGATGAAGAACCTCTCCGAGGTGGCCGTCGGGCTCGCTTACTCGGCCCTGCTCTACGGCGACGCGGGGCTCGCCCGCGAGGTGATCGCCATCGAGGATGAGATGGACGAGATGCGCTACCGGCTGGAGCGCTGGGTCCTCCTCGCAGCCCCCCGGGTGGAGGACTCCTCGCGCCTCAGGGGCCTCCTTCACCTCGCCACCGCCTCAGAGACTATCGCGGACTGCGCGATGGAGATGGTCTGGGTCGTCGAGAAGGGCGAGGAAGTCCACCCCGTCCTCTCCGCGGCGATCGGCGAGTCGGACGAAATCGTCCTGAAGCTCACCGTCTCCCCAGGCTCTCCGGCCGACGGCAAGACGCTGGACTCCCTCGAGATCGAGACCGAGACGGGGATGTACGCCCTCGCCGTCAACCGGGGCGGACGCTGGACCTACAGGCCCCGCGACACGTACAGGCTTCAGGGCGGTGACTCGCTGCTCTTCACCGGCGCCCCCGAAGGCCTCGAACCCCTCGCCGAGCTGTTCGGCCAGGAGCTGGAGGACTCCCCGTAAGTTGGGAGGGTTCCCATACGGTGCATTCTGGCTCCGCGTCCGCACGGTCTTCCTCACTGTACCCAGGGTCATGATGCTCGCCCTGCCGACGACTAAACGAGAGAAGAGCCCCTCGTGAAGCGCACCGCATTACTGGTAGCGCTCCTTCTGCCGCTGCTGTGCGCTATGGGCTTCGCGCAGGGTTCCCAGATGGACGAGACGGAGGTGCTGGAGCAGGCCAGCTTTATCCCGAAGCTGGAGGAGTACTACTCGAAGCCGAGTGTCGAGACTACCGCAGACTACGACCGCCGCAAGGACCTGTGGCTGGTAGTGCTCACGGAACAGACTTCCGGTGAGGAAGTCGCCCGTTTCAGGGTCGCCGACGATTCCGGAGCGGTTAGCGGGGTCGAGGTCTCGCCGAAGGCGGATGAGATCCGATACCCCAGGCTCTCGGAAGAGAGGGCGATCAAGCTCGCGGCCGCGAGCCCCGAGGTCAGGGAGGAGCTCTCCACCCACGGTCCACACAGCGCGGAGGCCGAGTATGAGGACGGCGCATGGACGGTCCGCTACTACGTCGACGAGAAAGGGGTGGTCGGAGGCAGGCCGACTGAGAAGGGCAAGGAGGTGGCGACCGTCGAGGTGGACGACGAGACGTGGGCTCTCGACTCCGTGTACACAGGTGATCAAGTCGGGTGGAACCTGGCCCGCGGCGTACGCGGCGCCTACGGCAAGCAGGCCAACTACTGGTGGGTCTGGTTACCGCTGGCGCTCGCTTTCGCCGCTGCTTTCTGGCGCACGGACAGACTCTTCGCCATGCGCAACCTGGATATCGTGGCGCTGCTCGGGTTCCTCGTCTCGCACGGCTTCTACAGGGAGGGGGTAGTCCTCGAGGCCGTCGTCTTGTGGTACCCGCCGCTGGTCTACCTCTTCGTCAGGACCCTTTTCATGGGCTTCGGGATAGGCGAGAAGGTCGAGAAAACGAGCAACCTCCCGATGTGGGTCCTTATGGTGCTAGCCGGTCTCGCCGGCGGCCTCGTCCTCGGCCTCAACGTCGACTCCCGCGTCATAGACGTCGGCTACGCCGGGGTCGTCGGCGCCGACCGTATCCTGGAAGGCACAGTCCCCTACGGCAGCATGCCCTCAGACGTAGGAACTGGAGACACCTACGGCCCTCTCAACTACCTGCTCTACGTGCCCTTCGTCCTCATGTTCGGCTTCTCGGGGGAGTGGGACTTCCTCCCCGCGGCCCACGCCCTCACGCTCTTCTCCTTCGTCGCAGGGGCCATGGCGCTGTTCATCACGGGCTACAGGCTCTCGGGGAAAGAGGGGGCCGCTGCGCTCATCTTCGCCTGGGCGGCGTTCCCCTACACCGTGTACGCGACCAACAATAATACCAACGACATCATCGTCGCCGCAGTCTCGGCAATAGGACTAGCGGCGGCGGCCTCGCCGATCGCGCGGGGGGCGAGCATCGCGGCCGGGTTCGCCGTCAAGCTCTATCCTATCGTCCTCGGCCCGTTGTGGATCATGTACGAAGGACGCAGGCGAAAGCCCATAGTGGATTTCGTACTCGGAGGTGCCGGCCTCGTACTGCTCACGTTCTGGGTCATACTGCTCGACGGACATCCTTTCGAGGCGGCAAAGCTCTTCTACGACAAGACCCTCGCGTTCCAGGGCGACAGGGTCACCCCGTGGTCCCTTTTTAGCCAGGTCCCCGAGCTCGCGTTCTTGCAACGGCCGCTGATGGCGCTCGCGATCTTCCTCTCCATACTCCTCGCCTTCGTGCCGCGCAAGAAGACCCTTCGCCGGCTCGCCGCCCTCTCGGCGGCGCTCGTCATCGCCTTCCAGCTCACCGTAAACTACTGGTTCTACGCCTACATCACCTGGTTCGAGCCGTTCGTGTTCGTCAGTCTTCTACTGGCGACCAATGAGAAGACGGCGTTGGATGGAAGGCAACAGGCAACAGGCAACGGGCAACAGGAAGACGGTGAGAAAGGCGACGAGCATGACGGGACAGAGCACGGAAGATAACAGAGGGCCGATCCTGAATATAGAGGGAGACCTCGTGGCGCTCGGTCCGCTGAGGCGGGATCTACTGCCGATTTATCAGCGCTGGGTGAATGACTTCGGCACCACGCGCACGTTGGACCTCCCGCCACGCCCGATGACGATGGAGAAAGAACTGGACTGGTACGACCGGCAGTCGAAGACGGAAGACGACGTACCGTTCACAATCTACGAACGGGAGACCCTGCGTCCTATCGGCAACACCGGACTGCACGGAGTAGACCACCGAAACCGCTCGGCCACTTTCGGTATCCTCATCGGCGAGCCCGAATGTCGGGGTAAGGGCTACGGTACCGAGGCGACGCGTCTGATGCTCGACTATGCCTTTACCGCCCTCGGGCTTCACAACGTCATGCTGACGGTCTTCGAGTTTAACCCAGCAGGCATAAGAGCCTACGAGAAGGCCGGATTCAAAGCAATAGGTCGTCGTCGCAAGTGTCGCATGATGGGCGGCAAGCTGTGGGATGAGGTCCACATGGACTGCCTGAGCAGCGAGTTCGAGAGCCCTGTGCTCCGCCGGATCTACGCTCCAGATGAGGAATAGAGCGTTGGGGACAGAGCTCATTCTGCGGGGAGATCTCTCGGAATTCTACTCCCTTTTCCGAGGCGCGAAAGTAGGGCTACTCGCGTTGGTAGCGAGACGCGTTCGTCCGGCTCCGTCGGCGTTCATCACGTAGAGATCCTGGTCGTCATAGACATCATCTGCCACACCTCTTGAGAAGGCTATCTGCTTGCCATCCGGCGACCAAGAGGGCTCGCCTTCTATTATCGTCTTGGTACTGGTGAGGTTGGTCTGGCCGGTGCCGTCGGCATTGATCACATAAATATCGAGCTCCCCGCGATAATGCACTGCTGCGAAGGCTATTTTCTCGCCATTGGGTGACCAGGAGTACGAAGAGATGTGGGCCTGTACGTTCGGCAGTAGCTCCCTTGGCTTTGTGCCGTCGGCGTTCACGACATATTTCTTCTCTCCGTTCTCTCCAGCCCCACTGAAGGCTATCTCCTTGCCGTCAGGTGACCAAAGAGGCGACCAGAGGGGTGATTGTGCGTATGACATCTCCTCGGACAGCTTATTTAGACCTGTGCCGTCGGCTTTCATCACGTAGAGGTCGCTCGGTCCAGTGGCGGGTGCAGCGGAGGAAGATGCGCTATTGGCAAAGTCTACTCTGGTTGTCCTCATGAAGGCTATCTTCTCGCCATCGGGAGACCATACCGGTGATTCGAAGCCGACTTCAAAGTCCTTTGTGTCCCTGCCCTTGATGAGCCTTGTCCGACGGGTTCCGTCGGAGTTCATCACGTAGATGTCGGTGTATATCTCGCCGCTGGGGTCGCTGCCTCTCAGGTAGGTTATCTTCTTGCTGTCGGGCGACCACGAGGGGGCGACTTCAGTACTCGCCTTCGTCCTGGTAAGGTTGGTCGCACCGGTACCGTCGGCATTGATCACGTAGATATCGAGGAAGCGTTCCCCAGCGGGCCTGGCGAAAAGGGCTATCTTCTTGCCACTCGGAGACCACGCACCCCCACCTACAGTCGTTTGCGTCCTGGTGAGGTTGGTCTGGCCGGTGCCGTCGGAGTTCATCACGTAGATGTCAGGTTGCCTCATGAAGGCTATCTTGCCGTGCGAAATCTCGGCACGCTGGTCGTCCCCACTGCTACCAGCTCTGTGCTGCTGGCCGACTTCTGTACACCCTGCCGGCAACCAAGACAGTACAACGGCTAACCCCACTGTGAGCACCAAGGTCGTTCGCCGTGTCATCGTCGCTTCACCTTGATCGTTTGACAGGTGCGCTGGTCCTACCTGGATCCAGTCGGGACGGAGGGGGATGCCCCGACCGGATCACGACGGTCACGACCGAGCCGTCCTCGCAGCGCAGTACGACTATGACCGAGTCCGACTCGTCAAGGTAGTAGTCGAACCTGGAGAGCGGCTTTTTGTCCAGCGGAGTCATCATCATGTGAATGCATCATAGGTGGAGCGTGTTTTCTGGCCGTTAACTTACGCCCTTGGGGAGTAGTTAGACTTGACTATTTCTCTCACACCCCATCCCGGCGTCGCGAGCGCGGATGACAGCTTGCGCCCTGTCGGCTACCTGCAACTTGAGCAGGATGTTGGAGACATGGTTTCTAACAGTCTTCAGGCTCACGAACAGCTGCCGGGCTATCTCCTGGTTGCTCTTGCCCTGCGCAACCAGGGAGAGGACTTCCTCTTCGCGCTCGGTGAGTTCCGGGAAGGCGCGCTGAGGCGTGACTGACCGAGGGGCGGAAAAGAAGCCTATTATGCGCTCGGCTACCCCTGGCCCGAAGACAGCTTCCCCGCTCGTCACCGCTCGGATGGCGTACACTATCCCCTCGCCGCCTGAGTCCTTCAGGAGGTAGCCTTTGGCCCCGGCGCGCATAGCGGCGAAGACCGAATCATCGTCCTCGAACATAGTGAGCATCAACACGCCGACACGCGGGCTTGCCCGCAGGATCTCGCGGGTGGCCTCTATGCCATTCAGGCCCGGCATCTTGATGTCCATGAGGACGACGTGGGGATCGAGCTTGTTGGCCAACTCCACCGCCTCTTCGCCGCTCGCGGCCTCCCCCACAACCGCGAAGTCCGCCACCCGGTCCAGGCGGCCGCGCATGCCCTCGCGAAAGAGGGGGTGATCGTCGGCTATCAACACGCGAACAGTATCCTTCATGCTCCCTTACTCCTCTCTACGGGGGTGTCTTCTGTGGTGCGGAAGGGCAGAAGCGCCCTGACCAGGGTGCCGCCCCCCGCCAAGGGCTTTACGGTACACCTGCCTCCAAGCTCTTCGGTCCGCTCGCGCATCGAGCTCATCCCCACTCCGGCCCTATCTTCGTCCCTGATGCCCCTCCCGTCGTCTTCGACTTCAACGCTCAGGGCGCCCGCCTCATCGTCCAGCCGGATACGAATGGAACAGTGGCTCGCCCTGGCGTGACGGACTACGTTGGCCAGGGCCTCCTGAGCTATCCTGTAGCATGCTACCTCCACCGCCGCTGGCAAGTGCGACAGCTCCTCCGGGTCCTCCACCGACACGCGCAAGCCCACCGGACCGTACTGGAGCGCTCCTTCCCTCAGGGCTTCGACGAGGCCGAGCTCGTCGAGGGCGGGCGGCCTCAGCGCGTGAACCGAGTGCCGGACGTCTGAGACGATCTCCCTGGCGCGCTTGGAGAGCTTCGCGATCAAGGCGGAGGCTTCAGGGTTATCCGAGACGAGATCGCTTGCGGTTTCGAGCTCGAGCATGAGCGCGGCCAACTGGGGGCCTACCCCATCGTGCAGGTCCCGTCTCAGGCGCCGCCTCTCCTCCTCTCTGGCGCTGACCAGGCCCTCCCTCGACCTCTGCAACTCCGTGTTTGCCTGCTCCAGCTCCCGGTTGGCTTCCTTCAGGTCAGCGCTTGCGCGGAAGGCCTGCGTACGGCTGCGCGCGAGCATCCACGTGATACCGAAGAGCAAGAGACTAACGGTGACACCGCTCACGAGTACGAAGGCGGGTAGGTTGCTCTTTACTCCTCTCTCGAATGCTGGCAGCGTGGCGAAGTACAGGGCCCACTCGCGTGTCCCGGATCGTGTATCGGCTACTTTGATTCGTCTCACCTTGGAGAAGAGAGTCGCATTCCCCTTCTCCCCGGCATTCCTCACACCATTGTTGTCGTAGAGCAGCGAGCTCGATGCTGCGTCCTCGCCGTCGTATACCTCGAAGTCTACGGCGGGGTGGAATGTTCTACCGAAGGTGTGGGCAAAGAGTTCTTCCGCCTTGAAGGTGCCGACGACGAACCCTCTCAGGGCGCGTCGCCGTTCGGCAACGGTGTCCTCGGGTTCGCCATCCTGGTAAACCGGCAGATACACCACAAAGCCTTTCCTAAAGGCCAGGTCCGCCTCAGAGTGTGAGGGAGCATTGGTCAATACGTAGTCCATCCCCGTAACCTGCGGCTCTCCGATGTCTCGGGCCCGGTCCATGACGGACCGGTGGGCGGGATCCGAATACGCATCGTAGTTGATCATCTTCCGGTTGGCCTCGTAGGAGGGACCCACTAACTTCAGGGGGAAGTAAGCCGAGCGTTCACCATCCGGTTCTGGCCACAGATCCCGTACGCCCTCTTCCCGAGCCTCTCGGGAGTAAGCCTCCGTCTCCCCGGGTCTCAAGTACGTCGCAAAGCCCAAAGACTGAAGCCCCTCAAGACTTTGGGACTTACGAAGTGGGCTCCCCGGTTCTATGCTCCTGACGTAGCCATCCCACTCGTCACGACCGACCGAATCGCTCACGCGCAACAACCCCCTCGCGCCGAACATCGCTGCGAGATAGGCGTTCACACGACGATAAATGGCTGCCCTCGTCGCCTTGGTAGTCTCGTCGAACCGGGTGCGTGCTTCTGCCTCGACGTTCTGGCGGACGTAGTAGGAGGCGAGGAGCGTGAGCAGGAGCGCTAGCAATAGGACCGAGTATGCCGCCGCCCCACGCCGGACGTGGCGTCCGAAGCGGGCGACGCCCCGCCGCAGCGCCATCCAGCCAGCATTCCACCTACCCACACCAAACACCGCATACGGCCGATGACGCCCAGGCGGTGAGCAGCCAGTAGTTACGCACCGAGGTGGACGGCCACGCGTTCCTATTCTCGTCGGACCCCGTCATATCAGGCTGTGATCCGATGGTTGGTTCGCCTTCCTCTTGAAGCCCTTTCCTAACCCGCAATGATGGCATCGGACACGGCTCGGTGCATCCTCTAGACGTCCGATGACTCATGGCGGAGACCGATGCGCCCGTCACCTGGGCAACCGCTGATTTCCAGCCTTCGCGGTCCTCTCCGCGCCTCTGCTCGCCAGACAACTTCCTGTTCCTCTCGAAGGCCGTCTCACGTGCGACCTCTACCGCAAGTCTAGACGGGAAGGTGTCCCGCCGTCATGGGCACGATTCCCGAGTTGGGCGGGAACATCTTCCCGCGCAGCTCGGGATGGATGCCTGAAATCGGGTCCGCTACTGAAGCGTCTGGACCAGGCGGGAAGGCGTCCCGCCGCCATCGACGCGATTCCCGCGTTGGATGGGATCATCTTCCGGAGCGATTCGGGATGGGTGCTCATGACGGCGGGATATCCCCCTCCTTAGGCTTCTCTTCGTAATCGTAAAGCGCTCCGGCGAGGGACTCTATCCACCCCGGAGCAGCGAAGGAAAGGAGAGGCCGTGAACGTCCCGACGTCCATTCTGGAGCAAGCCCGACGGCGAATTGCCGCCGCTGGAAAGAGGGGAGCAATAGTAAAGAGAGTTCGAGGTAGCGTGTGCGTATTGGCCCTGGTCGCGTTGTTCTTTGCCGTGGGAGTCGGAGGTAGGCCAGGTAGTGAGGCCCATGCATCAGAGGTGAAGGTCCCGCCGACCGGGAACATCGCGCCCACTGCCACGCTTGCGCCGGAGCCGGACGCGGGCGGAAGGAACGAAGACGTGGCGCAGGTAACCCCCCTTGCGCGTTTCAAAGCACACTGAAGCAGGACGACTCGTGCATGTGAAGCGCGTAGTACAGCGGTTTCCGGAAGGGTTGCCCTTCCGGAAACCGCACTTGTCAGCCAGTCAGTTGCGTACCGGGGGTCACGTCGCCCCGAACCACGACGTGCGCTCTCTCGAGGCGAACGACGAGCGCTCCCAAAGCACGAGGGCATTGCCGTCAGGGTCGCGGAACATCGCCTGCCTTCCGTTGAGCGATTCCGTGGGCGGTAACTCGAAGAAGACACCCTTGGCAACAAGCTCTTCGTGAAGCGTCTGGATGTCATCAGTAGCTATGACCATGACCCGGTACATGTTGGGGAGCAAGGAATCTGGCCAGCTTACCAGCATCAGCGAGGTCGCGGAGTTCTCGGGGGCCACCTCCACCCAACTCATACCCGCTCTGCACGAATTGTCTACCAGCAGTTCGAAGCCCAGGGTCTCCAAGTAGAACTCCTTGGCCTGGTCCTGGTCACTGACCGGTACGGACACCGACACCACTTGCGCATCCCTGGCTAATGACTGCGGGCGAGCATGAGGTCGGCCCAGCGTATCAAGTAAAGCCTCATCGCAGGCACTCCTCGACTCTATGGAACTTGTCTCCTTCGAGTACGTCATAGGGGAAGCTTAGAGGGCGGCCGTTAATCGGCCGCTAATCGGAAGGCCTGTAGCATAGTTAGAATTGAGTATTCTTGGATTTAGGTCAGATCAATGTCTCACCGTGTAAACGCTGGGGGCAGGCATTCCTCAACCCTGATCCGATGGTGGTAACCTTCGGTCGGCCACCCAGGCGGAGAGCCTTGAGCGGGAGCTCAAGGCCAGTCGCTTGAGGATCTTGGCAATGTGGGTGGCGACCGTGTGCTCGGAGATGAAGAGCTCCGAGCCGATCTGGCGGTTGGTGAGCCCGCGCGAAACCAGTAGAGCTACCTCCTCCTCGCGAGGGGTAAGAGGGGCGAATGTGGCCGAGTTCCCACCAGGGCGACGGGCGACCGGTATAGACAAGACCGGTTCCTCTGCGGAGAGGGAGTACTCGATCGCCTGCCTTGGCATCATTGCTCGACCCTCCACCAGGGTCGTCTGCCATGCCGGCTCACCCAGGCTGGAACGCGCCGTGGCTAGATAAGGGGCTAGTAGCTTGCGATCTTCGGGCTGCAAGGGTACACCGATGTCTTCACGCATGGCCTCCGCCGCCCCCCACAGTCGCGCCGCTCTTTGCGCCAGGCCCTGCGCCGCGGCACCACCCGCCATTATCTCCAGGCAGTCCGGCATATGCTGCTTATCTTCGGCCCTCTGGAGCAGATTCAAGCTCTCCTGGCCAAGCGGCTGTACCCGTGCATGATCACCTTCGGTCAACGCGGCAAGGGCCGAATACATGAGGCCAATGGCGATGTTCGAGCTATCACCGATCTCTCGAAACAGCGCCAAACTTTCTTCGAGCAACACAGTAGCCTGTTCGGGATTGTCATGCACCAACATCGTAATCCCCAGGTTACCCAGGGAGGTCGCGTTCCTCCGTACGTTCCCAGTCCCCGACTCAAGGCCAATGCCTCACTGAAGTACGATATTGACTGTTCTCGATCTCCTTTCGCTGATGCCAACACTCCGAGGCCATTGAGTACACCAACAACCTCTTCTTTACTGCCCAATTCTCGGTGTAACGTCAAGCTCTCCACCAGCAGCGACGTCGCCTCCTCATAGTCTCCTCGATCCAGTGCCAGAGATCCCAAATCGCCGAGCACGTTCGCCACGCCCCTCTTGTCATTGGAGATCCGGTACAACTCCAGGCTCTCTTCGTATGCTTCGCGCGCTCGCTCGTAATCGCCTTGCGGCTCCGCTATCCATCCCAACCCGTCAAGCGCCTTGGCGCGTATGGTCGTCGGTACCGCAGAACTGCTTGCAACTGCTTCCAGGTACGTTCTCCCCTCGCTCAAGTAACCTCGCGTGTGCCAGAACCGACACAAGGCACCCGCCATCCGAGGTCCAGAATCAAGCTCCCGCCCGAGCGCCCACGAGAGCGCGGCCCTGAGGTTGTCGCGCTCGGTCTCCAAGAGATCCAGCCACTCAGCCTGCTGCGATCTGGTCAACTCCGGCTCTGCCTCCTCCGCCAGGGCGAGGAAGAACTCGGCGTGCCGCCGTCCGACTGCCTCGGCTTCTCCACTCACCCCTAGCTTCTCGCGGGCGTACTGCCGAACAGGCTCGAGCAGCCTGTAGCGCGCCCCCTGCTCCCAATTCTCTTCGGCTACCACCAGCGACTTATCTACCAGCACAGAGAGCAACTCCAGGACGTCTTCCTGATCGATACCTTCTCCCACTCCGACGCTCTCGGCTGCATCGAGGGTGAAGCCGCCAGCGAATTCGGCGAGCCTCCGGAACAGTGCTTGCTCGGGTTCTCCAAGCAACTCGAAGCTCCACTCCAGCGCCGCCCTCAAGGTCTGGTGGCGATGGTCCACTCTCTGGTCGCCGTCTGTAAGCAGTTTGAGGGAGTGCCCGAGCCTTTCGGAGATCTGCGCAGCCGAGAGCATCCCGATCCTCGCTGCGGCGAGCTCTATGGCGAGTGGTATGCCCTCCAGCCCCACGCACACCCGTGCAACGGCCGTGGCGTTCTCGGACGTCAGTTCGAAGCCAGGATGCCTCTTCGAGGCACGATCAGCGAACAGCCGCACTGACTCGTAGCCTCCGAGCTCCTCCACGGTAAGGGACTGTTGCGTGCCTGGCGCCGAGAGTGAGGGCACGGGCCAGCCCAACTCGCCCGTCACGCCCAGAGGCTCCCTGCTTGTGGCGAGCACCCTCAAACGCGAACAAGAGTCGAGTAGGGCCACCGTCAGGCGCGCCGCGGCATCGAGCAGGTGCTCGCAATTATCCAGGATGAGGAGTGTCTCTTTGTCGCCCAGGGCGTCGAGTAGGCTCTCTTGGAGGGGACGGCCCGGTTGCTCTTGTACCCCCAAGGTGGCGGCCATCACCTGTGGTACCAGCGCCCCCTCGGACAACGGCGCCAGCTCCACGAGCCACACTCCGTCCTTATAAGTCCCAACCAGGTCCCTGGCCACCTCCAGGGCGAGCCGCGTCTTGCCACAGCCGCCAGTACCGGTGAGGGTCAAGTGCCCCGTCATAGCGAGCATCCTCCTGACCTCGACCATCTCTCGCTCGCGCCCGACGAAGTTTGTCCTGGACGCGGGCAGGTTGTGCTTGACGGAATGCGACGGTTCCTCCTGTCGGGGAGCGGCGCGCCGGGTGGGCTGGAATCTGCCGGCCGCTATCTCGTCGCGCAGGACTCGGGTCGTGGCGCCGGGCTCCGTACCGAGCTCCCCGGAGAGTGTCTCCCTGAGTCGCTCGTATTGCGTGAGCGCCTCTCCCTGCCTCCCGGAGAGGGCGTAAAGACGAATCAGGCCAGCATGTGCCTCTTCGTTGGCAGGTTCTTCCGATAAGGCTCTCTGTAACCTCTCAGCGGCCTGCCCATACTGTCCGCGCTCTTCGTACAGTCCACTCAGGTCGACCAACAGCTCGATGTACAGCCGCCGCAGCTCCCCCCGCCTGTTCTCCGCCCACTCCTCGTAGCGGTCATCGGGCAGGAGTTCCCCGGCGTAAAGTTCGATGGCAGCCCGGTAGGCAGCAGGGTCCTGTGAGCGGCGGGCGCTGAACCCGGCCTCTGCGAAGGCCTCGACGTCTACCCACAGCTGTCCTCCCGGACATAACACCAGCGACTCGTCCTGGGATGCCAGGTAGCGCGAACCCATCGCCGGGTCCAGGATCTTGCGGGCGGCGTGGAGGACCGGGCGGAGGTTGTTCGACGCGGCCTTCCTCCCGAGATCTGGCCACAACAGGTTCATTACCTGCTCTCGGTGAATGCGATGGCCTGGGGCGATGGCAAGAAGTTTGACGAGGCTGGCCGCCTTCCGGAGCCGCCACTGATCTTGTTCTATGGTCTGAGACCCTACCGAAACCCGGAAGCCGCCGAGCAACCACGCTCGCACCGCCTCAGGCTCCCGGCCCGGTGGCGTTTCGGATCGCGCCAGACGTGTGAAAGTAGCAGAAGGACGCATCCCGCTTCCCTGCCTCTCTTTTGCTTATTTTCCTACAAGATCGCAGCACACGCCAATGAATCGCTGAGTAGGTCCTTGGCGTAGGAGGTCGAGAAGTGGGGCAAGAAGGTCTGCGTCTAGACGATACACAAGGGAGGCGTGCCGACGTAGCGTGATCCTGCGCAGTAGAGACCTCACTGAGTTCGAGCTCCGGGTTGTCGGCTACCAGTTCGCCGGCATCGAAGGCGACGAGTGGGACGCCAACTGGCTGGTCGTAGATGGCAGGGTCGCGCCGGTGGACGAGCGTGCCTGGGAGTTCAGGGACCCTGCCATCCTGACCTGGGAGGTCGAACGTCTCA
>Ga0136610_1000039_pt1 | contig 23716 bp, 20 predicted proteins | sample AntDrymUQ1342206_2_FD_104804 | JGI IMG/M metagenome (GOLD analysis project Ga0136610, IMG submission 104804) | Polar desert sand microbial communities from Dry Valleys, Antarctica - metaG UQ134 (22.06) | ecosystem: Environmental > Terrestrial > Soil > Desert | place: Antarctica: Dry Valley...
CGGCACGGCGCCGTCGGCAAGCCCCGTTCCCCCCGCTCTTGCGACCACGGGAATGCGGTGCGCGTTGGCGAGCTTGACGACCTCGGCGACCTCCTCGGCCGAGCGTGGCAAGACGACTGCATCCGGAATGAGCTCACCCCACCGATGTACGGGAAACGGGGCAGGCACACGCGTCCGGTTGTAGAGAGACGACTTGTTCGTGAGCACACCCTCGTCGCCAATGATGCCTTTGAGCTCGTCAACGATGGGGTCGCTCAAGGCAATAGCGCTCATACCGGGACACCTCCGTAGTCCAGCCCTGCCGCATCGGCGACAAGTTCCATAAGGTCCCGCACCTCGATGGGGTCGTCCAGCTCGCCACCGCGCTCGGCCAGCGGGCGTTCGGACCAGGGGCATGCGCTCACCACCGTGTCGACTTCGAGCTCAGCGGCGCGAGCGATGCGTCTGCGCCCGATCTCCTCGGCGATCTCGGGTCGCTCGATCTTGAGCCCGCCGCCTGCACCAGAGCAGTAAGACCATTGCGTCACATGATCGACATCCTTAAAGGTCAGTCCGGGTATGGCCCGTAGGATGGCACGCGGCGACTTGTAGATGCCCTTGCGCTTGTTGAGCCGGCAGGCGTCGTGATAGGTAGCAACGCGTGGGACCGGATTGCTCAGCTTCAGCTTTTCTTGTTGTATGAGCTCTGCGACGAGCTCGGTGATGTGGACGACCTCGAGGTCGAAATCGTCGCCGAAGTACCCGGGATAGTCCTCTGTGAAAGCAATGTAATCGTGGGGGTCCAGGGTGATGATGCGCTTCGCCCCAGCGGCGCGCCAGTCGGCCAGATTGTGCTCGGCGAAACGTCTGGCGGGTTCGGTGTAGCCCATCTCGGCCATCGGGCCCCCACAACACCATTGCTCGTTCATGAGCCCGAATGAGACTCCGGCCGCCTGAAGGATCATCGCCGTGGCGCGCGGCACCGAGGTGCGATAAAAGGCCGCCTCGCAATCACAGAACAGAATGGTTTCGCCGCCGGTGGGCACATCGAGCCCCTCGGCCCAGTCGCGAACGTGCTCTTGCGTTACGGGTGTGCCGTTCAAGACGGGCTCACTCTTGCGATCGTCGGTGAGCTCGACCCATCGCTTCCATTGAGGCTGCTCGACTCCCGATTCAACGGCAAGCGCGCGCATTGCCTTGACGACCTCGACGGTACGCGTCCGGTTCCGGTAGAAGTCCCCCGTGAACAGGGTGTTCGGGCAGCGCAGCTCGCAGGCCCCGCATTGAGTGCAATGGATGTAGTCGTCGGCAACGTCGGCGACCGACAGCCCGCCCTGTTCCATGGCCACAATGTTGGCGTGGAAGGCGGTCGGGGTGTGGTTCTCGTTGCGCGTGACCTGCATCACTGGGCAGACCTCGCGACAGAACTTGTGACCCGAGCTGAAGCACCCATATGCGGTGTCGCGCCACTCCTTCACGAACTCCTGGGTGAGCCCGTCACCAGTAGCGCCAAGCTGCTCCTCTTGAGCCATCGATCCCCCTCTCCGGTCTTCGATATTGCTTCTTGGGGCGCCCCATGTTATCCAATCACAAGGGAGCCAAGCGGCAAGGAGGAATGGAAATGGTGCGGTTCAGCTATTGCCACGTGCCCGACTATCCGCTCAGCGAGTCGATCGAGATGATCAAGACCGCCGACGAGCTGGGTTACTACGCTTGCTACAGCGTCGACGAGACCTACCACAAGGACATGTGGCTCCTCTTTGCGGCGGCGGCAGACAAGACCAGCAACATCCGGCTCGGCCCGAACGTGACCCACTTGATCCTGAGGGAGCCGACACTGGTCGCCCAGCAGCTCGGCACCCTCGACGAGTTGACGAACGGCCGGGCCGAAGCCGTCATCAGCTTCGGCAATCTCGTGATGCTGGCCCAGTACCACCAGCAGTGGCAAGGGACACGGCCGGTCGCCAGGGTCAAGGAGGGGATGCAGGTGATCCGAACCTTCCTCGACGAAGGAACGATCACCCACGACGGCGAGTTCTTCAACTACACCGGGCTTTTCACCGCCGCTCGGCCGGTTCAGGATCACCTTCCGCTCAAGATCGGCGCCATGGGAGGCCCGCGGTCGTTCGAGCTTGCGGCCGAGGTCGGCGACGGGATGCACAGCGCGTGTGGCTACTCGCGCGAGCACTACGACTATGCCGTCGAGCATGTGAAGGCCGGCGCAGAAAAGGCGGGCAAGGACTGGAAGGATCTCGACATTGGGGCTTGGGTCATCATGACGGTGGGCCAGGACTCCAAGGCGGCCAAAGAGGCGGCGCGGATCATGGCCGCCTTCTACATTCCGGCCATGCCCCAGAACCAGATCGAGCGGCACGGCCTGGACTATGCCGAGCTGCAGCCGATCACCGAGGCCTTCGGAGCAGGAGACGTTAAAAAGGCCCTCGAGCTGACGACGCCCGAGGTCGCCGAGAAGCTGTCGGTGGCGGGGACTCCCGAGGAGTGCGTCGACAAGCTCAACAACGACATCCTCCCGGCGGGCGTAAACCACATCATCGCGGCGGTGACCGATCCTTTCCTCGTCAAAGTCTTCTCCGGCGAGGACGTCGCCAATGTTCCAGACGTCAAAGGCCAGCTCCATCTGATACACGATGAAGTAATGCCGGCCCTCAACTAGAAAGCCGTCGGACCCAGGATGAGCCGCTGATGGGAAGGCTCGGATCCACGACCCCGCCCATAGCAAACTGCTGTGGTTTCCTTGTCGCCGTCCTGCTCCTCTCGGTCGTCGGGCCTGCGCCGCCCGCGCAGGCGGACTTCACAAAAGAGAGGAAGTTCTCGACCGATCAGCACGACGACTGGGAGCCTCATATTGCCGCCGACGCCGCCGGTCACGTCTCCGGAAGCTGGTACACGCGCGGCCTATAAGGATCAGCGCAAATGAATGATGTTCGCCGTGATCAAGCGCGCCTGCTCGGAGACCAGCCACGCGATGACCTCGGCGACCTCTTCTGGCTGTGCGATGTGGACGAGATCGGAGCTGTCCGCCACCTGTCGCCGCACGGCGCCGGTGACCCATCCCGTGTCCGTCACGGGAGGATAGACGACGTTCGCGGTGACGCCGTAGTCGGCGAGCTCAAATGCCGCCGACATCGTGTAGTTCTCCAAGGCCGCCTTGGCGGCGCCGTATGAGACCTCTTCAGGAAAGCCCAGGGGGCCGCCGGAAGTAAGGCCGATGATCCGGCCCCACGACGCACTCCGCTCGACATGACGACGCGCAAACTCTGCGATCAGCAACGCCGCCGCACGGGCGTCGACTGCGAACTGCCGGTCGATCGTCTCGGCTGAGACCGGTTGCAGTGAACGACCAAGACGGTCGGTCGCAACGGGCTTGAACGTGTCTGCCACCCACCCGCTCGCGTTGTTGATCAAGATGTCAACCGGGCCAAGGTCTCTCTCGGCCGCATCGAAGAGGGCGGCCGGGCTGGCCGGATCGGCAAGGTCGGCCTCGATTGCCATTGCTCGGCCCCCGGCTGAGGAGATGGAACCTACGACGGCGTCTGCGTCTGCGGCGCGTGCGCGCCGGTAATCATCGGGCGTCCCCCCGTCACCGGCGCCGTCGTTCAGACGGAGGTAGCTCAAGACCGCAGCAGCGCCGCGGCCGGCGAGGACGCGTGCCGTCGCAGCTCCGATGCCGTGGTTGGCACCGGTAATGAGCGCGACCCGCCCGGCGAGACCGGCGCCTGAGATTCCCTGCTTCATAAGGTGAAAGGCTAGCTCGCTCGATGGATCCGTTGCGGGGTCCGGCGAGCTCCCTCCATAGCGTGGTCGTTAGTGAGTGCGGAGTACCCACTATCGACCGCACCTCATGGTGCGCCGCTCGATGGCGGCGTCGAGGTCGACCCGCGCGGCCGCCCCCAGGGCATCAGATCAGAGGGTCAAGGCAAGTCAAGCAGGATGTTGTGCCCCGCTCCCCCGTCGAGAACCCTGTCACCTGGGCCGCCCATCATCACGTCGCCGCCTCCGCCTCCGAGCAGCCGGTCGGCGCCCGGCTCGCCGTAGAGCACGTCGTTGCCGTCGCCTCCGGCCAGGAGGTCGTCGTCTTCCTGGCCGAGGATGCTGTCGCTGCCCCCGCCGCCATAGACCGCATCGGGGCCGGACGCACACGAGGGATAGATACATTCGTCCCCCGACAGCCTGATGAGGCCGTCGCCGGTGAGGATGTCGGCCCCCGCGCCGCCCCGGACGACGTCGGGGTCGGGCCCGCCCGAGATGGTGTCGTCCCCCGGCCCCCCAACGCAGAGGTCAGAGGCGACGCGGCCCCGCAACGTGTCGTCGCCCGGCCCGCCGTAGAGCCTGTCACGAGACAACACGCCAGACATGCTGTCGGAGCCGGGGCCCCCATACAAAGTGTCATTCCCCTTCTCGCCGCTCATGACGTCGTGGCCGGGACCGCCGAAGACGGTGTCCACTCCCCCCATGCCGAAGATGGAGTCGTTGCCCAGGCCCCCCACGAACAGGTCATCGCCGAAGTCGGGGGTCGGATAAGGGCGCACCTTGACCCTCGAGGACAAGGTGTCGTTGCCGAGCCCACCCGAGACGGAGTCGTCCCCCTGAAGGGCGAGGAGCGTGTCGTTTCCTGTGCCGCCGCAGATACGGTCGTCGCCGCCCAGACCCGTGATCGTGTCGTGGCCACCGCCGCCGGCGATGACGTCGGCCCCGTGGGTGCCGGAGAGCGTGTCATTCCCGCCGGTGCCGGTCACGGTCGGGGCGCGCCCGAAGCAGGTTCCCGGCGCCAGGGTCGCCGCGTTGACGAAGGAGCCCGAGCCCGGGGCGAGCCCCCCTCGTGCTCCGCTCCAGGCGCCGCTAAGGGTTTGGAGCCTGCGGCGGTCCGCCGTCGGGGTCGCTCGGGCACTGCCGGAGCCCGCCGCCGGGGCCGCCTGGGCTATCCGGGACCCGCGGGGAGCCGCCTGGGCGCTGCGATCGTCGGCCGAGACGATAAGTAGCTCGCAAGCGTCGTCGGGGTCGCCGTTCGACTCGCAGACGTCGCCGGCCACGTCGTCCCCGCCATCGAGGCTGTCGTTGCCGTCATCGCCGTCAACGTCTTCGAGCGTGTCGTCGCCGGCACCCCCGGCAAGCGCGTCGGCGCCCTCTCCGCCGGTGAGGATGTCGTTGTTGTCGTCGCCTGCGAGATCGTCGTCGCCGGCGCCGCCGTCGAGGCGGTCGTTGCCGAGCCGACCGATCAGCCTGTCGAGCCCGCCCCCTCCCTTGATCACATCGTCGCCCGGGCCACCGTCGAGCTGATCTGAGCCTCCCGGTGCTGCGCCGTCGCCGAGGAGCACGTCGGCGCCCCCCTCCCCGGCGAGCTCGTCTGTTCCCGAGCCGCCGTCGAGCACGTCGTCGTCGGTTCCCCCGACGATGGTGTCCTGCCCTGTCCCGCCGGCCAGGATGTCGTCCTGAATCCCCCCCATCAAGGTGTCGTTGCCCGAGCCCCCGTTCGCCGTGTCGTCGTTCTTCCCTGCCGCGAGACGGTCGTCACCGGGTCCGCCGGCCATCGTGTCGTGCTCATAGCCGCCGGTGATGGTGTCGTCGCCGTCGTCGCCTGCGATGCTGTCCTCGCCCCTCGAGCCGTCGACGCCGTCGTTGCCTGACCCACCCGTAAGCACGTCGTTGCCCGGCCCCCCGCAGACGAGGTCGGCCCCCCCAGACGCCTCGACGACATCGTGGCCTCCGAGCCCCAGGATGACGTCATCCCCCGAGGTGCCCTCGAGCCGATCCGCAGCGGCCGTGCCCGTAAGCGTGGCCGCTTCCCCGAAGCATGCGTCGGAGCCGAACAGCTCGCTTCGGGAGCCGTCGAGCTTTGCGGAGGCCGCGCCGGGACCCCCGGAGGGCTCGCACGCGCCGAGCACGAGCGCGCCCACAAGCGCCCCGCTCGCTAAACCGTCACGAAACCTCAAATGCCCGCGCGCGTCCATACGTAGCGGTGATCGGAGTAGCGGCAGTCCTCGGGGCTCGCACAGGCGAGGCGGCCCGGCTCGGGTCCCGCCCAGCCCGGATCGTCCGCATAGGCCTCGAGGACCTCGACACCCTCGCTCGCAAAGATGTAATCGATACGGCTGCGCCGAAAACCCGTGCTGCCGTCGCAGAGATCGACCGGAGCGTCGCCTTCGTAGGTCCAGTAGCGACCTGGGGGCACGCCTCTGACGCGGGCCCACTGCCTGACCGCGTCGGTGAAGGCCATGTCGCCGGCCGTCGATGCCGAGGTCATTAGCGTCCACCACTTCTCAGCCGGGCCGCGCTCATAGGGATCGCACTCGCGCTCCTCGGCGACCGCCCTCTTGTTGAAGTCCCCCCCGACCAGGACCGGCCCTTTCTCCTGTGCGAGTGTCTCCCTGAGTTTCACGACGTTTCTCTCTTTGCACAGGTGCGTGGACAGCGCGGGGATGTGAGCGCCTGCGATAGCAAACGACTTTGAGCTGGAGCGCTCTCGGAAGCGAAGCACCGGGGAACGATAGTCGTCGAGGCAGACATCTCCCCATGTCCGTGCCGATAGAGGTTGTGTGGTGGTCATGTTCACCAATGTCTTGGCTTTGATCTCGGTGGAGCCAGAGGCAAACATCTCGAAGTTTGATGCAAAGCTGCGATTCATAAAGCGTTGTATGAGCGACAGCCGCTCGTCGTCGACTTCGTAGAGAATGACAACGTCGGGGACGTAGAGTCTCCCGCTCGCCCCAAGCAGGCGGCTGCGCAGCGCCTCTGCGAGCAACCGCAGATATTGCGGCCTGCGATAGGGAAGCTCTGCCGACTGATTGACCGAGACGTAAACGATCTCGCCAGGAGGAGAGGTTCGTGCACGCGAGCTGGTGTGCCGGGGCGTCGGGCTCCCCCCCGTCGAGCCGCCCCCGGCGCCGGGGTCGTTCAAGCTCGCTGGATTCGCGGACGGCTGTGTGCATCCGATCGTCAGGACCGCGGCGCACACCATGGGCAGGCTAGCCCGCCGCCGAAGGGAGGTGGCCTTCAGTCGGGGCCGGGTGAGTATCACGCCAAGGCAACGCCGAGGCGTTCGCAGGCGGCAGCCTCGAGCCGTCCCATGCCGCGCCGCATAGCAACCTCCATAACCTCGTCGGAAACTTTGGGCGCCAACGCCTCCGGCTCGGATGCAGCCATCCTCTTCCGGCGCGCCGCGTTCCATTGCTCGAAAGGACCCCATACGGCCATGGTGAACGCAGGATCGTACATGTTTATGAACAGGACCTTGCCGTCAGGTGAAAAACACGGCCCTGAAAGCTCCGAGTTGTTGGTCGTGTTGCGGGCGAACTCGTAGGCCACTCCCTCAGGAGTGATGCCCATGAGACGGTCGAAGGCGATGCCGTCCTCGACGAACCACAAGTCTCCCCACGGCGTCATGACGAGGTTGTCGGGTTTTTGCATCTCGGTCTTGTCGGCGGGCTCAAAGAACAGCTCGAGCTTGGCCTGGGCGGGTGTGTAGCGCCATACCTGCCCGAGCTCGCCGGGCCCTCCCGACGTGTCTGGGAACCAGAAAGCGCCGTCTGCAAAGACCGCCCCCTCGATGCGCCTGAAGGCGATCGCGTCGCCGGCAACTGCGCCTGCGTGCGGACTGTCGGGATCGACGTCGACCCACCCAACCCTCGCGGCGCGCCCTCCGTCTGCCTCGCCGGGGCCTTCGAGCCTCATCGCCTGAAGGCGCCCGCCCTCGAGCAGCGCCCCCGGCCTCCGGCCGCGGTCATCGGGGATGTATCTGTAGACGAAGCTCTCCGGCGGATCGTCCTCGGTTAGGTAGGCGATGCCGGTGGCGGGATCGATGCCGACCGCCTCGTGCGAGAACCGGCCCATGGCCCTGATGGGAGTCCGGGAGAGGTCGTTCTCCGGATCATCGGGCATGACCTCGAAGACGTACCCATGCCCGCCGTACTTGGACTCCTCGCAGGTGAGCCACGTGTCCCAGGGTGTGCGGCCCCCCGCGCAGTTGCGGCGCGTTCCCGACGAGATGGTGAACTCGCGCACATTGGCGAGCTCGGGGGAGACGACCACACCGGTAACGCCTCCGCCCTCATCCTTGTCGAACGGGTTGCGACCTTGAACGGGGATGGGATCGAACGGCGTCTGCTCGTGGTTACGGACGAGCAGGGTTGCACCACCTCCGTAGGGCAGCGCCGTCATGCCGTCGTGGTGTCCGGGAATGTAGATCGGCCCGGGAAAGATCTTTCCACTGCTCGACAGGACCCTCTGGTTGAACCCCTTCGGGAGCGCGAGGAGCCCGTCGGAGGAGGACGACGAAGAAGCGGCCACGCCCCCTCCGGGCGGGGCGGCCTCGCACGCGACCGCGAGTGAGCCGGCCGCCGCAGCGGCGAGCGCGCCCGTGCCCGAGCGCATAAATCGGCGCCGGGACATCTTCGGTTTGTGGCGCGGAGCACGGGCGCTCACAGCATTGCCTTTCTTGCGTCGACGCCCGAGAAACGGACGCTCACCGGCTCTTTAGCCTAAGGGCCGGAACCCGCTTACTGAGGTATTGCAACGGCAACAAGGACCCGGTCCGACTCTCCCGTGCCGGGCTCTACAGCGACGAGTCGCAAACGGGCGCCTTGAGCACTCACCCCACCAGCGGGCACCAAGGCTTCACCGGCGCCGCATGACGGTCGACCCGACGAAAAGGATCAAGCCCAGCGTGACCAGTCGGTCGCGTTCCCATCATGGGCCCCCTCTGATTCGGGCTCAGGCCGAACCCTAGGGAGCCGATCATACACCCCGGTTTCCACGAGTGCCCAAAACGGCAAGGGGGGCCGGTCGACGGACCCGGCCCCCTCAGTTGGCCAAGAGCTGCGTGTTCCCTTCTACTCGGAGGCGCGCAGGGCGTCGACGATCCCGTGGCCGTAAAAGCCGTTGAACTCCGGAGATCCCTCGCAGAAAGCGTCGTAGTCCTCAGCCGGCAGGTCGGGGTCCGGGTAGTGGTAGAGACGAGGTGTCGGACATGCGCGATCCGTGGCCGAGAGCTTCAGGACCCGCCTCACCTTCCGCGGCTCGAGCGTGACGCCGCCGTGGTCGGCGTCTGCAACGCCGCGCGCGCTCACGATCAGGGCCGCCACCCCGGCCGCGTGGGGCGAGGCCATCGAGGTTCCCTGGATCCACTGGTAGTAACCGCACACGCCATCGTTGCAGTTGCGAACGACGAAGCGTGTGAGGGAGTTACCGTCCTCATCCAGCTCTTCGTTCGCCCGCGCGACGCTCTCCGGATAGGGGGCGAGGATGCGATTCTCCACGGCGTCGAACTGCTGCGTGCCGAAGTACTCTCGCCTGTCGCCGCCTGGGGCCGCTACGGTCGACTGCTCGACGCCGTAGTTGGAGTAGTAGGCCTTGCGCTTGGTCGGACCAATCGAGTTGACCGACATCACGTGCTTGCCCTCGGTCGGCAGGTCGAGGCAAGAGTTGTCCACGTTTCTTGGATAGGCAGCGTCGGGGGGGAAGTCCGGGCTTGTGTCGTCAAAGGTGGGATTGCCGAGGTCGGTGGCGCTGTTGCCAGAAGCGGCGACAAGCGTTACGCCGCGGTCGTGCGCGTAGTCAAGCGCACGCTGGGTCGCCGCGATGATCGTGGCCTGCTCCATCTGGGCCTCGGGCGAGTCCGCTGGATTGTCGGTGCAGTTGTAGAGCCATGGATCGGTGTAGAAGCTCATGTTGGCGACGTCCACTCCGATGTCGCCGGCATAGGTGAAGGCGTTGACGGTCTCCTGCAGGAAGAAGTAGCCGGAGTCCTGCCCTGCGCGGATGTTCACGAGCCTCACCTTGGGCGCGACGCCGGCCATGCCGAGGCCGTTGAGCGGAGAAGCGACCGTGCCTGCGACGTGGGTGCCGTGACTATTCTCGTCGACGTTGGGGGCGTCCGAGCACGACTGGTCGGGCTCGTCCTCACAGGGGCCGTCTATGAGCGGGATGTCGGTTGTGAAGTTGCGGCTGAGGCGATTCGAGAAGTTCGGGGCGATGTCGGGATGGTTACCGTCGATACCGGTGTCGATGATTCCGACGAGCACGCCCCTCTTGCCCTTGTTCACCGCGTAGGAACCCCTTGCGGTGGCGTGAATCATCTTCATGTCCCACTGGAGGCCCGACAACGGATCGCCCTCGCCGACGGCCGCAGCCGATCTGGCCCCCGATACCGCACCCGCGCGCGCGGGCCCCTTGGCACCCTCGGTCTCAACGTCCATCGGCTTCGGACGCACGGCGCGTAGCTTGGGCGAGTGGCCTATCGGACGATGACGCGCCGCACCGAAAAGCACCCCGCTGTCCGACACCGCGCTTAGGAAGTTCGGGTTACGCGTCTTTATGGTGGCGAGACCGACCTTACGATTGACTTCGACGACCTGACCGCCGGCCCTTACAACGGCCGCGCCCCCAGCGCGCGCAGATGCCTTTGCCTTGTAAAGAACGACGTAGCGCCGCACCGGTCCCTTGCCGGCCGATGCGTTGCCGACCGCGGGAACAACAAGCGCCGCAAACAGCATCGAGACAACCGCGATCAACAATGACTTGCGCATGGAACCGCCTCCCTTAGCTCAGGACCTCTCCCAGTTTGGTCCGGCGTGAGGATGCTACTCGTTAACGGGAGAGGACGCACGCTCGGCGCCAACCGGCGGCTACGGAGCGGTCGCCGGCAATGGGCTCTCGGCTGCGGGCACGAGTCGGGCGAGCGCCACCAGAGTGGCTTCCATGGTGAGCGTCGGGTTTGCGTTTTTCGCAAGGGCGTTCGGGGCGTCGGCACAGCGGTGCATGGCCTCGACGAGGGCCCTCGAAGAGACCTCAGAGGCCGCCCATTTCTCCACTTCGCCGGCGTGGTCGACGTTGGCAACTGAGGCCCCTGCCCCCGCGCGTTCGGTTAGCACGTCACGGTAAAAAGAACCCAAGGCCTCGAGGGCTTCGATGAGTACCTCTTCCTCCGCGCGCCTCAGCTCGCGCTTGTGCCGCCGGGCGAGCGCGCTGCGGAGCGTGGCCGTTCCCCGCCCGTCGCCGAGGGACTCGGCAAGCTCTTCGACTTCTTCTTTCTGCGCGCGCGCCCTCGCCTTCGATGCCGCAGACGCCTCGGTCATGACCTCGGCCGCAGCATCGAGCGCGTCCACCGGCGAGACAAGACGCGCCCCCATGCCGGCAAAGAGCCTCCACCTCCTCCCCGCTTCAGGGTCGAGCCCGAGACCTGCCGCCCGGTCGAGGTCGCCGCCGGCGAGACGGGCCGCCCACGCCGCCTCTACGGGGGGTGCGCCCCGGCGTTCAAGCCAGGCCACCACCTCACCCTCCGCCACGGCCTCGAGGCGCAGGGCCCTGCAGCGCGACCTCACCGTTTCGAGAAGCTCGTCCTCCTGGTCGCAAAGCAGGATGAACACCGTGTCGAGGGGAGGCTCTTCGAGGGTCTTCAAGAGGGCGTTTTGAGCCTGGGGATTCATCCGCTCCGCCTCTTCGATGACGAAGACCTTGCGACCGCCTTCGAACGGCGAGCGCAGCGCCTCGGGGATCACAATCGTCCTTATGACCTCCACCGAGATAATCGGCCCCTCGGGGGCGATGTGATGGATGTCGAGATAGCTGCGCCTTGCGATCCGCAGGCAGACCCCGCAGCGGCCGCAGCCGAGTCCGGGGAGCTCCCTGCAGGTGAGCGCGGCCGCCATGGCGAGTGCGACCTGCATCTTGCCGGCGCCGCGGGGGCCGAGCAGCACCCACGCGTGGGCGGCCGCGCCTGCGGATATAGCAGCAGAGGCAGCGGCCGTGGCGGGCCCGTCCGGCACCGAATCCCACACCGCGCCCTCCTCATGAGGATCGGCCTTGCCCCTCATCGGGGAACGGGCCCCGGCTCGGGGGCGAGCTCGCCGGGCACGACAAGGGTGGGAGGCTCCGCCCCCCTGCGGCGCTCATAGACGGCGACGACATCGGCATGGACCTCCGCCACAGAGCGGGAGCCGTCGAGCACGACGAAGCGGTTCGGGGACTCATGCGCAAGCGCAAGGTAGGCATGCGCCACCCGTTCTTGGAAGCCGCCCCCCTCGCGCTCGATCCGGTCGGGCTCGGCCCCGGCTCGCTCGAGGCCGGTGGCGGCGTCGATCTCCATGTAAAGCACGAGATCGGGGAGCAGCCCGCCGGTCGCCCATTCACTTATGCCATAGATGGCTTCGAGACCGAGACCGCGCGCGAGTCCCTGGTAAGCGAGCGAAGAGTCGACGAAGCGGTCGGAAACGACGGTCTTGCCGGCGGCAAGCGCCGGCTCGATGATCTCGGCGACGTGCTGGGAGCGGTCGGCGGCGTAGAGCAGCGCCTCGGTGCGCGCATCCATCCCCAACTGCTCAGGATCGAGCAGCACCTCCCTTATCCGCCGGCCGATAGCCGTCCCCCCCGGCTCCTTGGTGGTGACCACATCCTCGCCGTGCGCTCGAAGCCACCCTGCGAACGCCGTCATCTGCGTGGTCTTTCCTGCGCCGTCGCCGCCCTCGAAGACGATGAAGTAACCGCGCTTGGGGCGCGGGGCAGCGGCCTCGCCCGCCCGCCTGTCCCTTATGGCACGGGTGGAAAGGACCCCGCCGCCGAGCGCGAGGAGCCCGGCCAGCCACAGCGTCGTGCGGCTTCCAGGAAGATCGAGCACACCGCCGGCGAGACTGATCTCGTGGTCGCCGATCGCCCCAGCCACGAACGGGAACAGCCCGAGACCGACCAGTATGCCGAGGCGAATGACGGTGTAGACGGCGCTGAAGGTCCGCCCCTTGAGCTCGTCCGACGTGGCCTGATGCATGAGCGTGTAGCCGGTCGAGTAGCCGACGCCGCCGCAGAAGCCGATGATGAGCGCGGTCGGAAGCGCCTGGTCGAGGCTCCCCACCCCGCCGAGAACCAGCAACCCGAGCGCAGCGAGCACAACTGCGGAGGAAAACAGCACGTCCCGCTGAATCCATCTCCCGAGCGCGGCAGCAGCGAGCAGGCCGGCGATCATCCCGGTCCCAAAGAACCCGGTCAAGAACCCGAAGCCCCGGTCCCCGGCACCCAGGACCTGCTCGACGAACACCACCCCGAGGGAAAAGACACCCCCTGCCGCCACGAAGGTGAAGGCGATGCCCACAAGCCACGGGCGCACCTGTTTGTGATCGCGGACGAATAAGAGGCCGTCGATGAGGTCTCGTTTCGCCTCGGTCCAGTCGAGGGGGCGCGCCGTCCTTTGGGAAGCAGGCATTGCCACGATTGAGATCATGACGGCCGAAAAGGCAAAGGTCAGTGAGTCGACCCACAGGGCGAGCGATACCTCGTTGCCCTCGAGCGCCCCGAAGATGGGAATGCGCGCCGCCAGAAAGGCGGCCAGGGTGGCGAGCGAGGCGAACACTATCGAGGCCACTGGCCAGGGCCCGTAGACGGCCATGAGGGTGAGCGAGTTCGCGTGCTGAAGGTGACCGGCCGGCACGAAGTGGGGAAGGGATGCGTCCTTTGCAGGCCCCCACACGAGGGTCAGGCTCTCAAGGAGCGCAGAGGCGAAGAGAAGATAAGGCAGGCCTGGGACGAACGGAAGCGAAAGCACGATCACCCCCCGTATCACGTCCGCGATGATCATCGTCTTCTTCCTGTCCCAGCGGTCCACAACAACGCCGGCCACAGGCCCCACGAGGAAGCCGGGGAGGACGCGCGCGGTCATGACCAGGCCGACCCCCGCGTAACCGGCCCGGTCCTTTGCAAGGATGGCGAGGGCGATGACACCGATCCAGTCGCCGAGGCTCGAGACCGCCTGCGCAAGAAAGAAGCGGAGGAAGTCGCGGTCCCTCAAAAGCGTCAGGTAAGAGGTCTTCTTCTCAGAGTCCAGCGCCCCAAGCTCAGCGGGTGGCTGTGCTGCCTGTTGGATCCGATCCCTCCTAACGTCGCCCTCTAGCTCATCTTAAGGAACGATGCGCTGCAACGCTGTGACCCGCCCAAGCCCGCTCGGCCGGGCCGCAAGAGAAAATGGGCCCGCTCGGCGGGGTCGCGAGGAGAAAACGGGCACGGCTCGGCGAGGCCGCAGGGAAGAAGACGGCGGCGTCAGGGAGACGCTGCCGGCGCCTTCTTTGTGGTCCTCTTGCGGGGGGTCTTCTTCACACTCGACTTGCGGGCCCCCGACGACTTGCTCGATTTCTTTTTGATGTACTTGCACTCCGGGTAGTTCGAGCAGCCCGTGAACGGGCCGAAGCGGCCCCGTTTCTCGACGAGGGGCGAGCCACAGTCGGGGCAGGTCTCACCCGTCTCCTTGGGCGGCTCCTTCTTGATGTATTTGCACTGAGGGTAGTTCGAGCATCCGACGAACGGGCCGAAGCGGCCGCTCTTGGCCACGAGCTCGGAGCCGCAATCGGGGCAGGGCTCACCGGTTCCCTCCGGATCCGCAAGGGGCTCGCCGTCGGCGTCGAGCTGCTGCGACCACTTGCAGTCGTCGGGCCATCCCGTGCAGGACAGAAACCACAACCCGTGCTTGCCGAACTTCTGGATGACCGGCCTGCCGCACTCGGGACAAGTCTTGTCCGTCGGCCGCTCGGGCCTGGTCATCTTGTCTTTCTGCTCGTCGACCTGGTCGGTGAAGGATTCGAAGAATCGGCGGACGACAGGGACCATCTTCTTGGCGCCCTCGGCGATCTCATCGAGGTCCTCTTCCATGCGCGCGGTGAAATCCGAGTCGACGACCTCGGCGAAGTGGTTCTCAAGGAGCTCTATGACAACCTCGCCCCTCTGCGTCGGCCACAGTCGCCTGCTCTCGGTGCGAACGTAGTCGCGGTCACCAAGCAGCTTGACCGTCGGTGCATAGGTCGACGGCCTGCCGATGCCGACTCGCTCCATCTCCTTAACGAGCGTTGCTTCGGTGTACCTGGGGGGCGGCTGGGTGAAGTGTTGAGCAGACTCAAGGGCATCGAGGCGCAAGACATCGCCCTCCGAGACCTCGGGCAGCAAGCCTTCGACCTCGTCGCCGTCGTCATCGGAGCGTTCGAGGTAGACCCTCATATAACCGTCGAACTTCACGACTTGCCCGGTCGCCCGGAAGGTCACGCCGTTCGATTCGATGTCGATGGCGGTCTTGTCATAGACCGCATCGGCCATCTGGCACGCGATCGTGCGCTGCCAGATGATGGCGTAGAGAGCGCGTTCGTCTTTGCCCATTGCCGGCGGGAGATCATCGGGCAGGGTCGCGGCAACCGAAGGCCGCACCGCCTCGTGCGCTTCCTGCGCCCCCTTCGCCTTGGCTGTGAAGGTACGCGCCTCGTAGTACTTGGCCCCGAATTGCTCTTTGACGAGGGCCCGGATGTCACCCAGCGCATCGTTGGAGAGATTCGTCGAGTCGGTGCGCATGTACGTGATGTGGCCCGCCTCGTAGAGGTTCTGCGCAAGTTTCATCGTCTTCCACGCCGGGAAACCAAGTTTGCTCGAAGCCGCCTGCTGAAGCGTTGAGGTCTTGAATGGGGCGGGCGGTTTCCTGATCCGCTCGGACTTGCGAACCGAGATCACGGTCCACGGGCCGGGCCGCACGCGTTCCTCGAGGGCGCGAGCCGCTTCCTCTGTGCCGAGGGCAAACTTGTCTTTCTCGCCAACCGGATAGCTCGCGGCAAGGGAGGCGTCCTCACCGGTTACAAGCGAGGCAGTGACGTCCCAGTACTCGACGGCGTTGAAGGCCCGGATCTCCCGCTCCCTAAGGACGACCAGGTGCAGAGCTGCGCTTTGTACCCGCCCGGCCGACAGATTTGGGCCAACCGTGCGCCACAACAGCGGCGAGAGCTTGTAGCCGACGATCCGATCGACCGCGCGCCGCGCCTGCTGAGCGTCGATCAGGTCCATATTGAGGGCGCGCGGGTGCTCGAACGCCTCGGTCACCGCCCGCTTGGTGATCTCGTTGAAAGCGACCCTGCGGGTGACCTCGGGCTTGAGCCTCACCAGCTCGGCGACGTGCCACGCGATGGCCTCGCCTTCACGGTCGGGGTCGGGGGCCAGCCACACCGTCTCGGCGGTCTTCGCCGCAGCCCGGATGGCAGTGACGGCCTTTCTCGCCGAAGGGCGCTTGATCGGCTCATATTGAATGTCCACCCCGCCGTTCACGTCGATGGCGAAGCTCGACTTGGGGAGGTCACGGACGTGACCCATGGAGGCCAGGACCTTGAAGTCCTTGCCCATGTACTTTTCGATCGTCTTGGCCTTGGCCGGCGATTCGACGATCACAAGGTTCTTTGCCACTCAACTCCTCACGTGGGGGGCTCTACCCCCGGGAGCCTGTTCAACGCAGGCCCCACCGTCTCTGTTCCCGGGCGGCGCAGCCTGGATGCCCGTCTCTCACCCGGGGGCTTCGTCCTACGTGCTCCCGGCCTTGAGCAGCAGTGCAAGCACTGCGCCCTTCGTCCCCCTCACTCTGCGGTCCCGCCCTCACACCCCCATGAGACGTTGTGGATGCCCCCGGGGTTGCGTTTATCGACCAAGAACTCGCTTAATTCCAGATCCTTACACCACGGTGGACGCTAGCATCGGCGGCTCATGAACGCCATAACCGGTCTCATGGAACGGTGGGTCACCGACTACGGCTACGCCGCCACCTTCCTGCTCATGCTCGCCGAGTCCGCCTGCATCCCCTTCCCGAGCGAGGTGACGATGGTCCTCGGCGGCTTCTATGCGGCCTCGGGCAGGCTCAACTTCTTCTGGGTCGGAGCCGCCGGCGTCCTCGGCAACCTCGTCGGGTCGTGGATCGCCTACGCGGTCGGGCGCACGACGGGGCGCGCGCTCCTCGATCGCTATGGCAAGTACATCCTGATCCGCAGCCACGACATCGATCGGGCCGAGGTCTGGTGGGACAAGCACGGCGAGGCGGCGGTTTTCGTCAGCAGGCTGCTGCCCGTAATTCGGACCTTCATCTCGCTGCCTGCCGGCATTGCTCGCATGCCCTTCGGGAAGTTCACCGTCTATACCTTTCTCGGTGTCATCCCCTGGACCTACGCCCTCACATACCTCGGCTACGTGGTCCGCGACAACTACGAAGTTGCCCTGTCCTACTTTGATCTCCCGACCCTGATCATCGGGGCGGCGATCGCCGCCGCCGCCGCCGTCTGGTTCGTGCGCAGGAGGCGCTCGGCGAGCATCGAACCGTGAGCGAAGCGCGCTCCGCCTAACCCTCGCTCCGCTCGCTTGTCCTCGCAACATCCGCTGAAGCGGATGCTGCTGCGGAGGCGAGCTACGCGAGGATTAGGCTACGCGGAGGGAAACCCCGTGGGACTAGGCACGTGCCGCCCTCCACGCCTCCCGAAGCTTGGTCTGCTTGTGGGTCTGGAGGATGGCGCCCGTGTAGAGGCGGCCGGTCAGCGGGATCAAAAGAGCGATGGACGCCACCATCAGGGCGACCGAGAGGGCGATCTCCCACGCAGCGGCCTCGGCGGCGGCGATCCTTACCGGCATTATGAGCGGTGCCACCAGAGGGACAAGGGAACCGATCACCGCCGGCAGACCGTCCGGGTTGGGAAGCGTCTGCACGGCAAGAACGAACGAGGCGATGAGAACGAAGGTCATGGGCGAGGCCGTGTTCTGAACCTCTTCTTGCCTCGAGGCGAGTGCTCCGGCGGCAGCGAAGAGGGCGAAGCCGAGCACGAACCAGCCGAGCACGATCGCAATGGTCCCAACGGCGGCACCGGGGAGGTCGACGGTGCCGGTGAGCAGCGCTACGCCGAGCCCAACCACCCCGAACAGCAACAATTGCACCAGGCTGAGGAGCCCGATGCCGAGGATCTTGCCTGCCATGAGCTGGGCCGGCCTGAGCTTGGACAAAAGGACCTCGACGACGCGCGACGACTTCTCCTCGACGACCCCCATGGACACCCAGTATCCGTAGGCGATCATCTGGATGTAGAGAAGAAAGACACCGACGCCCGCAATGAGCGTGAGCGTCTCCCGCTGCGGGTCGGGGGGATTGACCGGCGTAGTGGCGACGGGAGCAGGGTCGAGAACTTGCGCGAGCTCGCCCTTGGGGATGCCCTCGGAACGGGCCAGGTCACGCAGCCTCAGCTCCCGGGCCGGCCCTGGACCAGGGCGCCAAGCTCCCCCGCCACCTCGGACTCGACCACGAGGCGGTCGCCGTCCACAAGCGCGGCCTGCAACTCGCCGGCGGCAACCGCCTCTCGTGGAGCGGCGGCGTCGTCGAGGGGGCGGAGGCTGACCTTGACGTCCTCGCCTCCCTCGGCAAGCAGCTCTCCAAGGGGCTCGGAGTCTGCCCCGACGACACCGACCTCGAACTCGGCAGGCCCGCCTTCGATGAGGCGCGGAATCAGGCTGCCGGCCAGGATGATCACGACCGTGATAGCGGTTGAGACCAAAAACCCCTTGTCCCGCAACCGCTGGCCGATCTCTCGGCGGGACACGAGACCTACCGCGGCAAGGTTGCCGATCACCCGGCCACCGCTTCCCTGAAGAGCTCGGCGAGGGTCGGCTGCTCCAACGAGAAGTGCGTCACGGGCCCGCCGGAGCGCGCTCCGTCGAGCACGTCGGCCGGATCGGCGCCGCCTCCGAGCTCGAGGACCACAGCGCGCTCCGTCTTGTCCACAACGGCCACGCCGGGAACCCCAGCGGCGCGGTCAAGTGCCTGCGGCACGCCTTCGACCCGCACCAGCCGCCGTCCTTCACGGGTCCGGAGCTCCTCGACGGTGCCGGCCGCCACCAGACGCCCCTTGTTGATGATTACGACCGAGTGGCACAACCGCTCGACGAGCTCGAGAGATGACTCGAGAAAACGACGGCGGCGCCCGACGCAACTTGGTCGCTCAAGACCGAGCTCATGACATCGACGCCCACCGGGTCGAGGCCGGAGAAGGGCTCGTCGAGCACGAGCAGATCCGGCGCATGCACGAGAGCGCCGGCCAGCTGCACGCGCTGCTGGTTGCCGAGAGAGAGCTCCTCGACCCGGTCCTGGGCCCGCTCATCGAGGCCGAACCTTGCGATCCAAGACTCGGCCGCCCGGGCGCCGTCCGCCTCTTGCATGCCGGTGATCCTCGCCAGATAGACGAGATGCTCGTGGACGCGCATCTTCGGGTAGAGGCCTCGTTCCTCGGGCATGTAGCCGATACGAGCCTGGGCGGCTGCGTCCACCGGCGCCCCGCGCCATCGAACCTCTCCGGCGTCGGCCCTCTGCAGCCCGAGGACGATGCGCATCGCAGTCGTCTTGCCGGCGCCGTTCGGGCCGACGAAGCCGACCATGGTCCTCTCCGGCACGGAGAAGGACAGCCGGTCGAGTGCCACGACCTCCCCATAGGTGCGGGAGACGCCATCAAGCTCGAGCAGGCGGGACCTTAGCCGCCCCCGTCTGCGGACGATTCGCCCCCTGGAGCAGCGGCCGACCATTGTTCACGAAGAATTCCCATATAGACCCAGTCACGGTAGGCGCCGTCGATCCAAACCTGCTGGCGCATGCGGCCCTCTTCAACGAAACCGCACTTCGTGTAGGCCCGGACCGCGCGCTCGTTGTCGCCCCTGACCGTCAGCCAGACCTTGTGGAAGTTACGAAGCCGGAACGCATAGTCGAGCAGAATCCGCACCGCGGCCGAACCGTAGCCTTTGTCCCAGTAGGCGCGGTCGCCGATCATGATCCCTAAAGCGCAGGTGCGTGAGGTGCTGTCAAGGTGGTGCAGGGCACAGTCTCCGATGAGACGGCCGTCTGCCTCGATGACAAAGAAGACGACTTGCTCCGGCTTCTTTAGCCAGTCTTTGATCTCCGCTTCTCGCTGCTCGAGGGAGTGGGGAATGAAAGGCTCGTCGTCGGCAAGCAGGTGGACCCCGACATCTGAGGACATCTCATGGAGGCGAGGGAAGTCTCCGCTCTCGACGGCTCGCAGCACAACTTTGTCCCCCTTGAGCACGGCTCAACCCTAAGCGAGGCCTATCTCCGGCGCCACCTCTTGAAGGCCGGCAATGGAGACGGCTATGAACTCGTCCATTGGAATGTCGATCGACTCTTCGACATTGCGAATCTCGTCGCGCTCGACTCCGGGCGCGAACGACTTCTCCTTGAGCTTTTTCTTGACCGACTTGACGGACATCCCCGTAGCTTTCTCGGGCCGGACAAGGGCCGTTGCCACGAGCAATCCCGCGACCGCATCGGCGTGAACGATGACTCTCGACATCGCGTCGGTTCTATAGTGCTCGAATCGATGACCGAGTATGGCGTTGAGCACACCGGCGTCGTTGTAGCCCTCGGATCTCAGCCACTCGACCGTCTGGGGGCCGTGGCGCTCGAAGTTCTCCTGTGTAGCGTCATAGTCGAGGTCGTGGAAGAGCCCGGCAAGGGCCCAGCGATCCTCGTCCTCCCCGAGATGCGCTGCGAGGGCCCGCATGACTCCCTCAACGGAGATGAGGTGCCGGAAAGTGATGTCTTTGTCCGTGTACTTCTCGACAAGCTCGAGCGCCGCGGCGCGTTCCATCACAGCCCCATCTGCACGCTCGGCACGGCAGAAGGCTAGCACCGTTGTGGCGCCACACCCCTAAGCAGTCGCCTCCTCGGCGAATCGGCGGGTGCCACCGGCGTACTTCAAGGACCTGAGGCTCAGCCGCCGGCGCTTACCGCGCTGCCGGGTCAGGGGGTCGGGTCGCGGTTAAAGAGGCGTTTTGCCCACAGGTATCCGGCCAGCCCGATGCCGATGCACCATGCGACGGCGAGGGCGCCGTCGGTGCCGATCGCCGTGCCCATCAGCAGTCCGCGCAGGGTCTCCATGATGGGAGTGAAGGGCTGGTGCTGGGCGAACAAGCGCATCCCGACCGGCATCGTGTCGGTGGGGACGAACCCGCTGCCGAGAAACGGCAGCAATATCAGGGGCATGGGCAGGTTGCTCGCGGTCTCGACGCTCTTGCCGACCATCCCTAGGGCCACCGCAAGCCAGATCACCGCGTAGGTAACCATCGCAAGCAGGCCGATCACCGTGATCCATTCGACGGGGCTCGCGGTGGGCCGGAACCCAAGGAGCAGCGCGATGCCGATGACGACTGCTATGGCGATCATCGTCTGGATCAGGCTCCCTACGACGTGTCCGGTGAGCACCGAGACGCGGGCGATGGCCATCGTGCGGAAGCGGTTGATGATGCCCTCGGTCATGTCCATGGCGACCGAGATCGCGGCTCCCGTGGCTGCGCCGGCCACTGCGAGCAGGAGGATGCCGGGTGTGACGTAGTCGAGGTACTCGTCGCGACCGCCGGACACGCCGGCCAGGCCTGCGCCAAGCGTGTCACCGAAGACATAGACGAACAGCAGTAAGAAGATGATTGGGATGCCGGCGGTGGTGGCAGGTCCGGCGGGGTAGCGCAGCGTGCGGCGGAGGTTGCGCCGCAGCATCGTCGCCGAGTCTCGAAGCGCGTAGGAAACGGTGCTCATTGCGCACTCTCCTCCTGTGTGGTGCCACTACCGGTGAGGGCAAGAAAGACATCATCGAGATCGGGCGTGTGGACCGACAAGCCGTCGACCGCGATCGCCTCGTTGTCGACCCGGTCGAGCACCGCCCGCAGCGACTGCAGGCTCCCGTCGCTTGGGATCTGCAGCGCGAGCGCCTCGTCGTCGCGCAAGGACTCGCCGAGGGCGGTCGCAGCCGAGTCGAGCTCGTTCGGGTCGGCGAATTGCAGTCGAATGTGCCCGCCCGGGACCAGTCGCTTGAGCTCTGCGGAGGTTCCTTCGGCGACCAGCCTGCCGTGGTCGAGCACCGCAACCCGGTCGGCGAGCTGGTCGGCCTCCTCGAGGTACTGCGTTGTCAGGAAGACCGTGACGCCGCCGGCGGCGAGCCGGCGGATGATCTGCCACATCGTGCGGCGGCTGCGTGGGTCAAGGCCGGTGGTCGGCTCGTCGAGGAAGATCACACGCGGCGTGCCGACGAGCGTCATGGCCAGGTCGAGCCGGCGCCGCATGCCGCCGGAGTACGTCGCGGCCGGGCGCTGGGCGGCTTCGGTCAGGTCGAAGCGGCCGAGCAGCTCGGCGGCGCGCCGGCGACCGTCCGCACGGCCCAGGTGGTGGAGGTCGGCCATCAGGATCAGGTTCTCCTCGCCGGTGAGCAGGGTGTCGACCGCCGAGAACTGGCCGGTGACGCCGATCGCCGCGCGCACCGCGTCCGGGTCGCCGACGGGGTCATGGCCGGCGACGCGCACCTCGCCGGCATCGGCGCCGATCAGGGTCGAGAGGATCTGGACGATCGTCGTCTTGCCGGCGCCGTTGGGACCGAGCAGCGCAAAGATCGTGCCCTCGGCGACGTCGAGGTCGACGCCGGCGAGCACGAGGTGGTCGCCGAACGACTTGCGCAGGCCGGTCACCGTGATCGCCGATTGTTGGCGCGCGATGGGGTCTCCTTGCCGTCTACTGCTGATCGGTCGCTCCTCGGGAACGTCGGATCACGATTTCGCCGACCGTCGTGCGGGCGCGCACCTCGACTGTCTCGGCCGACGAGGCCGGGGCGTCGGTGGCGTCGAGCGCGTTGTGCACCTTCCCGGCGGTGGAGCTCACATCGAGCCACGCGGTGCTGCCCTCGTGGATGCCGACCTCGAGGTCGCCGATCTGGGTCTCGAGCGCGACCGAGCCGCGCTGCACCTCGCCCAGCCGGACGTCGCCGTTGGCGGACTTGGCGACGACGCTCGCGTGCGCCACGTCGACGGCGATGTCGCCGTTGGCCGCTTTGAGCCGCAGGTCGCCGCCGGCCACGCCGACCCACGTGTCGCCGTTGGAATTCTTGATGACCGCGCTGCCGCCGAGCTCGCGCAGCCGCACGTCGCCCGAGCCGGCCGTGACCTCGGCGTGGCCGTCCGCACGCTCTACGGTGATGTCGCCGGCGCCGCTCTTCAGGTTCAGCGTGTCGGCTCGGTCGAGCTCGATGCGACCGAGACCGGTCTTGATCCGGCAGTCGCCCAGCCGACCTTCGCAGTGGAAGTCCGCCAACTGCCCGGCGCAGTGCAGATGCGAGCCGGCAGGCAGTTCGATCGTCACGTCGATCGACCCGCCGGCGCTCTTGATCGACCACGAGCGCAGCTTCGGCGCCTTGACCAACAGACGGTCGTTCGCGCACTCGACGCGGGTCAGCTCGGCGGCCTTGACGTCCTCCTTGTTGGACGCGTCGCTTGGTTGCACCTCGACGACCGTGGTGCCGCGGTCGCCCGCGCTGATCCGGGCGCCGCCGATGACGAGGTCGATTGTGGCCGAGATCGGTCCGGGGGTGTCGAAGGTCGGCATGAGGATGCCCTCCCGCAAGGTCGAATGCGAAGCCGTGCCGGTGTCGGAAGGGGGCGGCCGCACGGTCAGCGCACCCACCCGGTGTAGGCCTGGCCGACCCGCCCGCCACGCTGCCGCTGGGGACGGTCGCGACCGTCGGGCGCGACCGCGCCGGCGACCACGCGCACCAGCCAGGCGTTGACCGAAAGCCGATCGCGCCCTGAGGCCTGCTCGACGCCGGCCTTGAGTTGCTCGGGCAGGCGAAGGTTGATGCGCGCGATCGCGCCCTCGTCGCCTTCCGGGGGCGCGGGGGGCGGAGCGTCGGCCTCCGGCTCGACCAGCTCGTCGGCCGGCGGCGGGATCACGACGAAGTCGGGCTCACCGGAGCGCAGGCGCAGCTCGACCGAGCCGGGGGCCAGCTCGCGCGTGATCTCGTCCGCTGCGGCCGACAGCGCATCGAGCAACATCAGGCGGATCGCCGACTCGAGCGGAGCAGTCAGGCGCTCGGCGATTGCGCGCGCGTCCTCGCCGCCGGCCTCGGCGGCGAGGGCGAGCTAACGA